>Ga0326728_10003787_pt1 | contig 46060 bp, 37 predicted proteins | sample MB3enrmetagenome_FD_207602 | JGI IMG/M metagenome (GOLD analysis project Ga0326728, IMG submission 207602) | Lab enriched peat soil microbial communities from McLean, Ithaca, NY, United States - MB31MN | ecosystem: Environmental > Terrestrial > Soil > Wetlands > Peat | place: USA: New York...
CACCCACCACCCAGCCGCCCCAGTCGTGCGCCCAGTGGCGGCTGATGCTGGGAAAAATCAGGCCGTTCGAGGAAGCATAAAGCGTGTTCCAGAACATGGAATTGCCGATGGCTTCCGGCGCGCCCTCGAATAGCCCCTTGGCGCGTGGCCGGGTGGCGGCGTAGGCTCCGGCTTTCTGCTCGAGGATCGTGTCGATGTTGCCGGGTGCGAGAAGGCCCTTGGCCCGCCCCGTCAGTGTGTCCTTGTCCCAGCCGAGCACGGCCACGAAGTGCGCCGCAGAGCCGCCGGTCGTAAACTGCATCCCTGCCGCGCCCGCCGTGGGTTCGCCGGCAATCGAGGAGACCAGCTTGCCGGAGCCTTTCATGTTGTCGCGCAGTTCGGCCAAGGAAGGGTAAATGCCGCTGCCGGCTAGGGGACGGTCCACCATCACTACAAAACGCGCCGTGGGGCCGAAGACCTTGTCAAAGTAACGCTCGCCCAGGATGGCTTGCTGCGATTCGGTGAGGGAGTAGAACCCCTGCGTGCCCCAGCTTACGCCGAGGTAAGGAAAGTAAGTCTCGAGCACAAGTTGGAAATCCTTGGCCGCGCTGAGGCGGCCCACGACGGTCGTCTCGTCGAGGCGCGACCATTCCAGTGTGACCAGCGCTTCCCGTGGATGATGCCGCCAGGACAGGCGGCAGTAAGAGGCGTCAGGTGCGTGCGGCCCGACTTCACCCACGGCGTCGAAGATTTCGTTGCCATCCAGGAATCCGCCGCTCTGTGATCCCACCCGCAGAGCGAAAGGCGCGGGCTGATTGAAGGCGCGAGCCAGAAACACGACGCCATTCCAGGCCTCCGGATCAAGGGCGTCAATCGCCACGCTGTCAAAATGGGGAGCGGATTGACCCAGCGCGGATCCGAGGCCAGGCCAGAGCAGTAACGAACAAAGGATCAGAGAATGCAAGTAAGTGTCTGGGAATCGATACCGGGTGCAAACCATTACGCCTCCTCGTCGTGCATCTGAAGACTTTAACACAGCGGGGCGGGGCCGCAATTCAAGATTCAATACATCCTACGGGGCGGTTTCAAACGCCTTGAAGTACCCTCGCACTACAGGGTTGGACGCTTGCCGGAACTCCTCGGGCGTATAAACTCCCACCAGCTTGCCACTTTCCAGCAGAGCAACGCGCGTCGAGAGCAGCAGCGCTTCGCGAAGGTCGTGGGTGACGAACACGATGGTCTTTTGCAGTCTCTGCTTCAGCCTCTGAAACTCCCCTTGGATTTCGGCGCGGGTCAGAGGATCGAGAGCGCCGAAAGGTTCATCCATGAGCAGCAGCGGCGGATCGGCAGCCAGCGCGCGCGCCACGCCCACGCGCTGCCGTTGGCCGCCGGAGAGTTCCCTTGGATAACGAGCGGCGAATTGCTTGGGCTCAAGGCCTACCAGTTCGAGCATCTCTTGCACTCTCGCCCGGATTCGCTCCGCCGGCCAACCCTCCAGACGCGGCACCAGTCCGACATTGCGCTCTACGGTGAAGTTCGGGAAGAGACCTACTTCCTGAATCACGTAGCCTATGCGACGGCGCAAACGAATGGGGTCGGCTCCGGTAGTCGCGTGCCCCTCGACGATAACTTGTCCTTGCGTAGGCTTTAAGAGCCGGTTAATCAGCTTGAGTGTTGTAGTTTTCCCGGAACCGCTCCGCCCCAGGAGCACCAAGGTTTCGCCACGCAGGACTTGCAGGTTCAGGTCGCAGAGCAGCGGTCGTCCGGTTGGCAGTTGGTACGACACCGCACGGAATTCGATCACAGCGTCTGATTGTGGCGCCATAGTTGTATCGAACAGTTGAAAGTCGAGAGTCGAAAGTCAAAAGTCAAGAAGTCGAAGGATCGGCCATGGCCTTTTAACTTTCGACTCCCCGGTTGACTCCAAGGCCCACTAAGGTTTACTCTGGGACTTCGGGGCTCCGAGACAATTTGATTCGTACCGATCGAGAGAGGTGCACATGTACAGCCAACAGACCCTGGCGGAAAAGGGCCGCACGGTTGCCGCATCCGTGCTTAAAGCCCGCGCGCTAACCGATGAACTTTTCAGGGTGGTGCGCCCGGAGAGCCTTTACGCGCGGCCCATTCCCGAGCGTCACCGCCTGCTTTTCTATGTCGGTCACCTCGAGGCATTTGATTGGAACCTGATCGGTCGCACTATTCTTGCACTGAGTCCTTTTCAGGAAGAATTCGACCGGCTATTCGCTTTCGGAATCGATCCCGTAGGCGGCGGCTTACCCACCGACCAGCCTTCCGACTGGCCCTCGCTTCCGGAAGTCCACCGGTACAACCAGCGCGTGCGTCAAATGCTCGACGCTGCGCTCGAGAAGGTTTCCTATGCCGATCCAGCCCTGCCCTTACTCCGCGACGGCTATGCTCTCCACGTTGCCCTCGAGCACCGGCTGATGCACGCGGAAACGCTCGCTTACATGCTGCACCAGTTGCCGCTCGAAAGCAAACTTCAGCAGAACCAAGCTTCACCCCCCGCAACTCCCCCGGCTTCGCCGAGGATGGCGAAGATACCAGCGGGGCTTGCTACACTTGGCCTGGCGCGGTCCGAGGGAGACACCTTCGGCTGGGATAATGAGTATGAGACCCAAGAGGTGGACGTAGCGGAGTTCGCGATCGATGCCTACAACGTAACCAACGGCCAGTTTTTGGAATTCATGCGCGCCGGCGGGTATGAAGACCGGAGTCTGTGGACCGAGCCGGGCTGGGTGTGGAAGACGGAGCGGGGTATCGAGCATCCATTGTCTTGGACACCTCGCGGCGAGCGGTGGTTTTATCGCGCCATGTTTGAGGAGATTCCTCTGCCGCTCGATTGGCCGGCCTATGTCAGCCACGCCGAAGCTTCTGCATACGCGCGATGGGTAGGAAAGGAGTTGCCCGCCGAGGCGCAATTCCATCGTGCGGCTTTCGGAACCGCGCATGGCCCGGAACGGGACTTTCCGTGGGGAAGTCAGCCTCCGCAACCTCGCTTGGGGAATTTCGACTTTCAACGCTGGGACCCTGCGCCCGTCGGTTCCTACCCATCCGGCTCGAGCGCCTTCGGCGTCGCCGACCTGGTGGGCAACGGTTGGGAATGGACCTCAACGGTGTTCGCTCCTCTCCCCGGCTTCCAAGCGTTCTCTTTTTACCCCGGCTATTCTGCCAATTTCTTCGACGGCAAGCACTACGTCATCAAGGGCGGCTCCGCGCGGACGGCGGACCGCCTTCTGCGGCGCTCTTTCCGCAACTGGTTTCAACCGCACTATCCTTACGTGTTCGCGAAGTTCCGATGCGTGTCGAGCGCTTCCTGAATTGGGCGTGAACAAATGCTAACCCAGGACGTCGCGGTCCCTTCCCTCTCCGAGCTTGCCCAAGATGTGCGGGCGGGCCTATCCATGCCGGGCCAGAAGGAACTGCCGTGCCGGTATTTTTACGACGAAATTGGTTCCGCTCTCTTTGAAGTTATCACTCATCTGCCGGAATACGGCCTCAGCCGCGCCGGGCAGCGCCTGCTTCGAAAGTATGCGGCGGCTATCGTTTCGCGTGTGCCCTCGCCGGTGATCGTCGCGGAATTGGGTTGCGGCAGCGGCAGAAAGACGCGCTGGCTTCTCGAAGCCTTCAGCCGGCAGGGCCCCGTAACCTACTGCCCGATCGAGATCTCGGGCGCAGCCCTGGCGATGTGCAAGCGGCAATTGGATGATATCGACGGCCTCGCTTTCGTAGGCTTTGAACGCGAATACTTGGACGGCTTGGTGGAAGCCGGCGCGCTCCGTGAGGCTCACGAGCGCCTTCTCGTTTTGTTTCTGGGAAGCACCATCGGCAATTTCTCTCGCCCGCAAGGAGTGCAATTCCTTGCGCAGGTGCGTCAGAATTTGGTCCCCGGTGATTTTCTGCTTCTGGCCACAGATCTCGAGAAGCCCATCCCGCAATTGCTGCTCGCTTACGACGATCCGTTAGGCGTTACGGCGGCGTTCAATCTGAACTTGCTGGCCCGGCTCAATCGCGAATTGGAGGCGGATTTTCGCCTGAGCCAGTTCCGGCACCTCGCCCGGTACAATTCTCAAGAGCGAAGGATCGAGATGCATCTGCTGTCGACCTCCAAGCAGACGGTCACGATTCCAGGAGCCGGCCTCGCTGTGGCGCTCGAGCGGGGCGAAACCATATGGACCGAGAGCAGCCACAAGTACAACCTTCCGGAGGTTATGCAGATGGCTCACCGGAGCGGGTTCCGCTGCGACAGCCAATGGTTGGACGAAGAATGGCCGTTCGCGCACACGCTTTTTGTTGCGGAATAGCCTTCGAAGCGAAGGATTACAATCCGAGACAGGATAAGGAAGAGAACCGATGGCTTACGACAAACCTCTGAGGCAGCACGTTCTGAATCTGCTCAAAGGCGGTAACGCCCACGCGGATTTCGATTCAGTCTTCAAGGATCTCCCCGCCGCACTGCGTGGCAAGAGGCCCAAGGGCGCCCAGCACTCGCTCTGGGAAGTTCTCGAGCACCTGCGCATCGCCCAGTGGGATATCCTCGAGTTCTCACGCAACCCCAAACACAAGTCCCCTGACTTTCCGGAAGGCTATTGGCCCCGCACGCCCGCGCCTCCGGACGAAACGGCGTGGGAGAAGAGCATCCAATCCTTTCGCGAGGATCTCGAGGCGCTGTGCGATCTTGTGGCCGACGAATCCACCGATCTTTTTGCGAAGATTCCGCACGGGGACGGTCAAACCATTCTGCGGGAGGCTTTGCTCGCTGCCGACCACAACGCCTACCACCTGGGCGAAGCTGTGCTGCTGCGGCGTATTCTCGGCGCCTGGAAGTAGGGATTGCCGATTGACGATTGTCGATTGTCGATTGCGAGAACGAACCCTTCACATCTGAAATCCGCAACCCGAGGAAAGTACATGCGTAGCGGCATGCTTGTTTTGTTGTGCTTGTTATTTGCCTTGCCGGCCGCTCATGACGTGGCGGCTGGGATGGCGACTGAAGCCGGGGGCGCCGGCCAGATCCGCGAGGCGCCCCAGAACCCACCACCCGATGCACGCTTCAAAGCCGACATCCTGGTCATCGTGGCGCATCCGGATGACGAGACCGACAGCTCAGGTCTCCCGGAGTAGAAAGCAGACGCGATTGGTCCAATCCCAGCGACCGGCCTCATCGAACAAGTTGAGTACCGCACGCACCAAGCCGCCGATGTCATGCGGTGGCACAGTTGTGTCGTCCACGAAGATCACACCCGCATGGCTCCGCGCTTCCTGCGCCCATTCTCTCAGGTGGGGTGGGATGGTCCTTCGATCGTAGGTTAGTAGCGTCAACCCTTGTGCGGCGGCCCTTTCCAAAAAGACGGGGTCGTCCACACCCAAGAAGCTACCCTTCTCCCATTCGGCCATGCAGTGGATGACTAAGGACCTACGTCGACGGCGCAGGCCGTCCACCACGTCGGGTGAGATGTGCTCGTCCAGAAGCAGCTTGAGCACCTCAGCCCTGCCTCGCCTTCCGGGCCGCGAAGTTGAAAGTCTGGGGCGCCATGCGCTTCAGCATGTCGAAGTTCACGGAGTCGTTTTCGGACAGTGCCTCGCAGATCTCTTCGGGAAACGCCTCCGCGTAATTAATGGCGCCCTGAACCTTTTGTTCCGGCCACCGCAGGTGCCTGGCCACCTTCGATACTTCCCCGCTGTAACTTCGGACTAGCAGCATGACCTCCCACACTGCGAGACTGCTTCCCTGGACGTAGGCTTGCCGTCCTGCGGCTGAATCGCGAAAGTCGATGAAAGCGAATTCCGAACGTCGCAAGCCCTCCTCAACCAAGCGCGCGCTGGTGTCGCTTGCGGTCCAGCCGTGCCGGCTCGCCATGCGCTTAAGACGCTTTCCGCTTGTCATCGGCAAACGCATACTCAGTACCATCGAACGGCTTGCTTTCATGAAATCAGCCTCCACAAATGTAATTCTTGTAAGCATTGTAGCATTTTGGCGCGTGCAAGGCTGTCGAAATTAAAGGCAGGCGGCAGAGCCGCAACTCATCACTAAGCAGGCAGATCATAATTTGGACAGGCATGTCGTACCTGACCCCGCCCCAGAATTGTTCTAAGACGCTCAACTCTTTTCATGCGTGGCAAAGTAGAGTACTTTGTGGTGTGGTCTGACCGTTAATTAGGAGAGTTTGCGCAAGTGTAGGGGGGAGGTCGAGTTATGCGTTCAAAATTATTCGCAGCATTTCTGATGTTATGGATTATGGCGCTGGGGTTGGCGGTCATCGCATCCGCCGGCCGGGCCGCTGACGAGGACGCCTATCTGGGGAGATGGGATATTACCGCCACAGGCTCGTCGTCGGGGCTACCGAGGATCTGCTGGTTGGAGCTGAAGCGGGAGGATGGAGCGCTTAAAGGGCGCTTCAATGCCGGCGGCGGCGCGGTGTTCGATTTGCCGCAGGTTACGATCGAGCCTGAGGGGCTCAAATTTCAATACCCCCAATGGAAATCGGGAACCCCGCAAGTATGGCAAGGGGCTACGAAGGGTGCACGCCTGGTTGGAACGGCGCACGTTGATGGGGAGACACTTTCTTGGAGCGGCGTGCGCGGACCGGTGTGGCCTGCGACTCCGCCGCAGCGGAAGCCCGGAAAGCCGATCGACCTGTTCAATGGCAAGGATGCGTCTAACTGGCTGTGCCAGGATCCACGCCGTCCGATGGGCTGGTTTGTCAAAGACGGCATCTTGGCGAACGAGGGCAAAGAGGCCAACAACATCTACACCCAGCGAAAGTTCAACGACTTCAAGCTGGAAGTGGAGTTCAATGTGGACCCGCAAAGCAACAGCGGCGTCTACCTCCGTGGCCGGTATGAAATTCAGATCCTGGACGGCTACAACCGCCCGCTGGATGTCCACAGCCAAGGCGCACTTTACGGATTCATCGTTCCATCCGTCAAGGCCGATAAGCCTGCGGGTGAGTGGCAGAGCTATGACATAACCCTGATTGCCAACCGCGTGACGGTGATCTTGAATGGAACTAAAATCATCGACAACGGCGAAGTGCCGGGGATAACGGGTGGCGCGCTCGATGCCAATGAAAAAGGGCCTGGCCCAATCCTGCTGCAAGGGGATCACGGCCGGGTGCAGTTTCGCAAAGTGCGCCTCACCCCCTTGATTTGATGGGTTAGCTAAGCCCCACCTTGGTGCTTCAATCGGAATCGGCAATCAGCAATCGGCGACGGCCGCTAACTCTGGTTGCGGCTCTGCCGCATCGCACCGCGACCAGACTCCCTGAGGAGGCGAATGAACACTCTGCAATTTCTTTGGAAGAATCAAGCCCAGGTCTATACGCTTACCCTGGAACACCTATGGTTGGTGGGAGTCTCGATGCTGCTGGCGGTATCGATAGGCTTGCCCTTGGGCATCCTGGTGACCCGCCGTCCCGCTTTTGGCAGGGCGATTCTGGGGGCATCGACTATCGTGCAGACTATTCCGTCTCTCGCCTTGTTTGGCTTCTTGTTGTCCTCCGCGTGGCTGGGCGAGCGCGCGGATCGGCTAGCCATCACCGCCCTGACTCTATATGCGCTACTCCCCATCATTCAAAACACCTCTGCGGGGATTACGGGCGTAGATCAGAGCGTGCGCGAAGCGGCGCGAGGCATGGGCATGACCGACTTGCAGCTTTTATTCAGGGTTGAACTGCCGCTGGCCATGGGGGTTATACTTGCCGGCGTGCGCGTGGCCACCGTGATCACCGTCGGCGTGGCCACGATAGCCGCAGCGGTCGGCGCAGGCGGCCTGGGCGAATTCATCTTCCGTGGCCTGGCGATGGTTGACAATCGTGTGATTCTGGCCGGCGCCATCCCGGCGGCGCTCATGGCGCTCCTTGCTGACTTTCTCCTCGGCCGCCTCGAGCGCCGCTTCCGTTATGCCTGAGCGCCTGCGCTCTATGCTGCGAACATTCCTCATTGCGTTCTGTTGCGCCATCCTGGTCGGCTGCGGTGGTGTTCACAAGAACCGTATAGTGGTCGGGTCCAAGAACTTCACCGAACAGGCAATCCTGGGGGAACTGCTCGCGCAACACCTCGAAGTCCATACGCACTTGTCTGTGGACCGGCGCTTCTATCTGGCGGGGACCTATATCTGCCACCAGGCCATCCTCGCCGGCCGCGTTGACCTCTATGTTGAATACACGGGCACAGCGCTCGGCGCCATTCTGAAACAGTCACCCTCCAACGACTCTGCCCAGGTCTACGAACGAGTCAAAAACGAATATGCAGAGCGGTTCCAGCTTGCCGTCGAGGAGCCACTGGGCTTTAACAACACTTTCGCTCTCGTCATTCGCGGACCGGACGCGCGGCGGCTTCACCTCCGGACGATTTCGCAGGCGGCGCGTTTTGCGCCCCAGTGGCGGGCCGGCTTCGGGTACGAGTTCATGGAACGGCTGGATGGATACCAGGGTTTGGTCCGCACTTATGGGCTGCGGTTTGCGGCGCCACCCCGGATCATGGACCTGGGTTTATTGTACAGGTCCCTTCTCGAGAAGCAGGTTGATCTGGTCGCGGGTAATTCCACGGACGGTCTGATTGCCGCGCGTGACTTGGCGGTGCTGGAAGACGATCGGCGCTACTTCCCCCCTTATCAGGCCGTTCCAATAGTGCGCATCGAGACCCTAACTCGTCATCCCGAGGTTGCGAGAGCGCTGGAGCAGCTCGCTGGCGAAATTTCCGATCAGGATATGCGCCGGATGAATTACCTCGTGGACGGAGAGCACAAGGACATTCAGGAAGTCGTGCGTGAATTCCTGAGGTCCAAACACTTGGACTAAGCGTAGCGTCCCGACAGTGCCGGCCGCCCGTCATTACCCCGCCCGGGTCAATCTCCCGAGAGCCCCATTTCTGTTGTTAAGAGGGTACGGGGCGAGTCCGGAGTGGGTTGAGCACTGCCCGAGGGAACCCGCGAACAGGTTTCACGCGAAGACGCAAAGCACGCTAAGTTCGCAAAGAAAAGAGAATAGGACCGCTACTTTGGAAGGAGTTGATCTTTCATCCGGTGTAACCAAGATTTGATGGGCTAGCCGGCGGCGGTCAAGTCGCCAAGCTTTAATGCGTCGACGCGCTGGCCGACCACGTTAGCAAAGTATTGCAGAATCGAAGTCAGTCTGAGGATTACCGGGGTCTCACCCAGCCGCAGTGAACGCCGCACTGCCAACGACAGGCTTGCCAAGTAAAAATAGAGAATCAAGAGGCGCTCTTCATAGGAATAGCGTTGTTTCACATTCGCGGCATTCTTGAGGAGATAGGTGAGTGCAAGGAAGTCACACTCAAGCGCCCTGCGCAGCCGGGAGTAATCGACCTTGGCGCCGGCTTCCTCGAGCGACCTTCGCAGCGTGGGGAACTCCAGACGGTGGGCGTTGGCGATGGATCGATAGAACTCACGGTCAAACGGCCGGTGCAGAATGTTCTGGCAGGTGACTTGGAAGTAGAAAAAGAACAACGCCACGGAGAGAATCAAAATAAGTGTAGCAACGATCATGGCTTTTCACCCGATTCGGTAATTATGAATTGACTCGCCTTCAGTCGCAGAAGCTTTCGCGCCGTGTTCCCTAATCGCATTGATCTTTAACATGTCCGATCCCAAAGACCCTCAGCCGAAACGCCAAGCGCATCTTTCAAGCTAGTTATAACTTGGGTAAACCACCTGTGCCATAGCACAATGGTACCGGACGGCGGGCAACTTTCTCCTGCGGGAGCGGGACACCATGAGTAGCCGTAGACTGGTCCTGCTGTAGGAGCGGCCCTTGCGGCCGCCTGCGGGCGACCACAAGGGTCGCCCCTGCTTCAGGGTTTGAGCAGCCGATAGCTCACAAAAGCCAAATGCTTGCTATCCGGTGACCAGGAGGGCACATTCATCGTTCCCTGCCCTCCGAAAAGTTTAACCAGGACGCGCGGTTCGCCGCCCGCCGCGGGCATCAGACGCAGCGTGACGTCCTTATTGGGCGGGTGCCCTTTCACGCGCTTGTCGAACGAAAGGAACACCAGCCATTTCCCATCCGGCGAGGGATGAGCAAACCAGTTGGCGTAGTCGTCGCTCGTCACCTGCTCTTGAACCGTTCCGTCCGGATGCATGCGCCAGATCTGCATCCAACCGGTGCGCTCGGAATTGAAATAAATGAATTGGCCGTCCGGCGAATAATCCGGGCCGTCGTCCAGGCCGGGGGCATCGGTCAAGCGGCGTTCTTCCCCGCCCTCTAGCGGAATCGTGTAGATGTCGAAGTTGCCGCCACGCTCCGCGCAATAAGCCAGGGTCTTGCCGTCCGGAGACCAACCATGCCAGTAGGAGGGTCCGCGCTCGGTTACCTGGCGCGGCTTCCCGCCCACAGCAGGGAGCACGTAAATCAGCGAACTCCCGCCCGGCGGGTTGCTCACCGCCAGCCATTGGCCGTCCGGTGAAAACCCGTGATCGTTATTACATCGAACTGCCTCGCCAGTATCCAGCAGGCGAGGCTCGCCTCCCTCGATGGGCAAGGTGTAGATTCGTCCGCCGCTGTTGAAGAGCAGGAACTTTCCATCCCGCGACCAGTTGGGCGCCTCAAATCGTTTCTCGGCACGATAGACGACGCGCCGCTCGCTGCCGTCCACGGAGATCGTCTCGAGGCGGCTTTCCACCGGCCGGTCGCGCTCGTCCGGCGCTTTGAATTCGAGCAGGCTCGCATTTGAAATCACAGCTTCCTCCAGTGCTCCGGCATCGTGAGCGCATACCGCCAGGCCCACATAAACAGGATCGTGCAAGGGGACTTCGACAGAGCCAGCCATCTCCAACGGCCCGCCCTGGCGCGCCGCCCACAGCGAAAATGAGTTTCCCAGGCGAACCAGCCGGATAGTTTCCGGCATCGAGATCTTCGACAGAATCTCCTGCGTCTCGCCGCCCTCCGTGAGCCGGTACTGAAGGCTGGTAAGTCCGCTCGCATGCACCACCACGTCCGCGTAAGGCGAGGTGGGGCTGAGTTGCTGCCGAACCATCCAGCCTGCCTTCTTATGCTCGTTCCCTCCGGGTTGCGGAAAATGAACGCTGGCGGAGAGAGTCAAATCCCCTGAGGCTCGTCGATAAAGAAAATGAAACGCATCGGTCTGGCCCCACATATTAGCGCCGCCGCCCGTGATGCGGAATTCACTACGCGACGCGTCGTAGCTGGCCGAACCGGCGCGCAGCGGTCCGCCAACATCGGTCTCATGGTCGAGCGGGCCGAGCGACCCCGAAGATGCGGCAATTACGGCGCCGATAAACGTGCAGGCGCAGAGAGCGGCTAGCCACCGCCATGCTTTCCTGAGACGCGGAGGCGCGTAGCGGCCGTCAACGCCAGCCATGAAACGATGGGATTCAATCATGACAGACCTCCTGGCGCGATACTGATGTAAGGCTGAAAGGTAAATGATATGTTGCCCGCTTGCAAGCCCAAACGCGCGTCGAGCGCGGGCGTCTCGCCCGCGCTTGGAGTTTCCACATTTTGTTCGATCGGCGCGTGGGGCTTTGCCGCCCTGTCTTGGGGAGAGGCTTTGAAGGTGCGAAAAAATCCCGTTTTGGCAGGGCGTTGTAGGGGCAACCCTTGTGGTTGCCCCAGGGCGGCGATAAGGGCCGCCCCTACAGCGCGATCTTTCCACACCTTCTTTGCCTTTCCGCAGGACAGGACGGCAGAGCCGCTGAACGCTGGAGAGCGCAACAGTAGACTGGTAACGCGCTACAAAGTTAGAAGTAGAACTTCACCGCAAGCTGGAGAAGCCGCGGGGGCGCAGCACCCACGACTTGGCCAAAGGACGCGCTACTGATATTTCCGTTCACTGCCGCGGGGCCGTAGAACTGCGCATGATTGAGAGCATTGAAGCCCTCCAGGCGCAATTGCAGTGTCTTGGATTCCGAGAATGGCAGATCCTTGAGTAGCGCCAAGTCAATGTCGGCGATTCCGGGACCATAGAAAAAGCGCCTGGCGGCCGTGCCGATGGTTCCAAGCCGGGGAAGGCTGAAGAGAGACGTATTGAAGGCAGGCTTGCCATTACGAGGATCGGTATTAACCAGAAGATGGCCAGGAGTGAAGTCAGGTGTATCCACGCCGTTATTATTGATTCCATTTGGAATCGTGCCCAGCAGGGATGTGTCGTTGTTGTTGAAAAGCGTTACCGGAAGTCCGCTGGTAAAGCGCGTGATCCCGGAGAGCGACCAACCTTCTGTCCAGCGGTTGCTGCGCCGCGCGAGACGCGCCGCCGGCAACATGTACCTGTAGCTGGCGATGAAATTGTGCCGCATATCGAATGCCGACAAAGCTCTGCTCAATCCCGGATAAATCGGATTCAGCTCCTCCGCCAGGCTGGAAGAATCGTCGAGGGATTTACCATAGGTGTAACCGGCCATCACCTCGAGCGACTTGCTGTTGTGGCGCAGGGTCGCCTCCAGCGCCTCGTAACTTGAGTTGGCAATGGTCTTCTGATAGGTGACCGCATCGAACTGCGCATTGAAAGGGCCGCGCACCTGCACAGTCTGGCCATTGGCGCGCGTGAATATGCCGCCTTCGTTGAATGGACCACAGGTCGGCGTGCCCGGCATGACCTCATTCGGTTGGCTGACGCTCAAGCACAGGGCGGGATTGCCGGGATCGGCTGAGATGAGAACCAGAAGGTGGTGAGCCTCGGAACCCACATAACTGAGGCTGAAGATCGTACTGGGTCCGAACTCACGCTCGAGCGATAGCGAATGGCTTTCTGCGTACGGCGTCACATTTCCCGGAAAGAAAGAAGGGACGCCGGTAATGGGCTCGTATTTTAACCAGTCAACCGCCCTGTCGGGATGGGTGGCGGAAGCTCCGTAGGCTGCGATCGGAGAGGGAAACGGCTGGCCTAAGCTCTGGCCGGTCGCAGCCGCCACGAAAGGCGTGGCAAACAAGGGGGAGGTGCTGCTGTTATAGTCGTAGCCGTAGGGCGGGTTGGCGCTCATAATGCTGGCTGAGAGTCCCTCGAAAGCCGTATAGAACATCCCGTACCCGGCGCGCAGGCTGGTTTTTCCGGGACCGCCGAAGATCTTGCCCAGCCAACCGTCCTGGAAGCTCGGGGAGTAAGCCAGCCCCAAGCGGGGAGCGAGGTTTGTGTATCTGGGTGAGGCTAGGGTTCGCGGAATCCCGGGATCGCCGGGAAATACCAGGCCCTCCGGCGCGCCCGGGTAGACCACCGACTGTTGGCCTGGGACGAGGGTTTGAAGCTGGTTGTATTTCTCATACCAAGGCGGAAGCACGTCCCAGCGCAAGCCGTAATTCAGAGTCAGATTCGGCGTCGCTCGCCAGCTATCCTGCCCATAGAGCCCGAGATATTTATTGCGAAGATAAAAGCTTGCGGAGTCTCCTTGCCGGTAGTAGCTGGCCACGCCCAAGAGGAAATCCGCAAAGTCCGACCCGGTCTCGCTTCCCGTGAACTGGAAAGAGCCATTGTAGACCGCGTCCGGGTTGACGTTGATCTGGTCAATGTGGAGCCCGCCTCCCATCTTCAATAGGTGCTTCCCAGCGGCTTTGGAGAGGTTGTTTATGACTTGGTATAGATTGTTAACCTGCCCGAGGCCGGTGGTGTCCACGCCGAAGGTGAAGGAATTCAACGCAACATTCTCGATACCCTCGATCTTGGGTTCCAAGGGCACGATGCCCAGCGTCCCGGGCCCTTCCACGAAACCTTGCTCGCTCAGCTTCGGCCCCACGCCTCCTACGGGTTGGCCCACCTGGTTGCCAAATCTCAAATAGCTGAGATGAAACTCATTGACCATGTTCGAGCCCAGCGTCTTTGTCCAATTGAGACTCAATAGCTGAGCGCGGCCCAGTGACAAGGCGTTGAATCCAGGCACATCGGCTCCGCCTTGTGCGGTCGGGTAGGGATTGTTCAGGAAATAGTCGTCCAGCGAGCAGTAAGCGGAGAGCGTTCCCGAGCGGGTGTCGGAGTCGAGTCTCAGCGCTCCTTTGTCGTCGCGAAGAGCCTCATCGTACGCCGAGGTTGCGAAGTAATTCGCGCCCTGATTGGGTTGCGGAATGTACTTCAACAACGCCTTGGCCGGGGCGGACCAGGCACTCTGGAGAATCGTAGCGTTGGGAAAGACGCACTCGGCCGAACGGTTGCAGCCGGGGCGATAATAAGGCTCTCCCACGGTTACGGGGTAGCCCAATTCTTGACCGAGCATCTTGGCCCAATAGCTTCCGGTCACCGTTCCCGTTAGGGAGCTCGAGAGATCGGAGAGATCGCCGGCACGGTCCTCGAAAGATGGAATCGCAATGAGACCTGTATCGATACCCTGGGTCATGCGGGTGCCCTGATAATCGCCAAAAAAGAAAACACGGTCGCGCTTCAGGGGTCCCCCCAAGGCGCCTCCAAACTGGTTTTGGCGGAAGTTGGCGCGATCCGAGGAGAAGAAATTTCGCGCGTCCAATTTCGTATTGCGCAGGAACTCGAAGCCGTCGCCGTGGAGATCGTTGCCGCCCGATTTAGTGACCACGATCACCTGGCCTCCACTGTAATTGCCGTATTCGGCGTCGGAATTGTTAGTGAGCACCCGAAGTTCCTGGATCGAGTCGAGATTGGGAACGATGGCCGTCCCCATGTTGACGCCTTCTTCCACATCGCTTCCATTCACCATAAAACCGTTGGCGGTTTCCCTCTGGCCGCTCACCGAGAGGCTTCCCGGATCGAGGTCGCCGGAGGGCGGAGTGCTGCTAACGCCGGACATCACCACGGCGTTGGGCTGTTGGGAGCTGGTCGGAACAATTCCAGGCTGGAGAGCCAGCAGATCGGTGAAGCTCCTGCCGTTCAGTGGCACGGAGGCGATTTTGGTTCCGCTGACTGCCTCGCCCATCTGTGCGGTAGTCGTCTCGACGTGAAGCCCCGCTTCGGATACGGTCAGAGTCTCCCTCTGGTCGCCCAATTCCAGTTTGGCGTCCACCCGCAAAGCGGTAGTGGCGTCAAGGCTCAGGCCCACTTGCCGATATGGTTTGAATCCGGGATGATGGATCTCGAGCTCATAATGGCCTGCAGGCAGTACGGGGAAAAGATAGGAGCCATCGCTATTCGTGGTTGCGATTCGTTGCACGCCGGTATCGGTGCAAAGCAGGTTCACAGCCACGCCTGGGATTACCGCGCCAGTGGGATCGGCCACCGTACCGGAAAGGGCGCCTTCGGAACTGGCGCAGAGCGCGTAGCTCGAGACGAGTAGAGCCGCTATCGCGAACCTGATGCTGGGCGTCTGCCAGCTTGCCGATCCTCGTGCTCCAGCCTGCCCTTTCATGAACCTCCCTCGCCAGTAGGGCGGAAAAAACATGCTCGTCGTAAAAGGCGTCTGCAAGTTAGTTGCAATAACGCACCGGGCCCGCAAGAATCCCAAAATAGACTCAAACTCACTTACTTAGCAACGACTCAAGTCTTTCCTGGGGGAGTTACGACCGCCGTCAAGGGGGGTGGGTTGGGCGTTTTCGCGCCAAAAGCTGGTGGGAAATAGCGCACTGATGCAAAACTGTTGCAACTTCTCTGTGCCTCGGTGTCGCTGTGGTGAAATCGGCTACGGCGAACCGGGTTTGGCCGCCGGCTGTGCAGGCATCGCGAACTTCGCGTCGTCGATGGGGACGTTCTGCTGAATTTGGTCGACCTGAATGGTGAAGCGGCCACCGGGACGAGCAATGGTCCAGCGGAACGGGACCTTGATGTTGTCGACATCGCGATAGTCAGCGTAATCGATCTGGGTGGGGTTGCGGCCCAGGGGCGTCTCGACGTAGCGCACCAGGCGCACCAGCAGTGCCGATTGCTGGCTGAAGCACAATCTCACAGGCGGCTGGCCCGGATTCGCGACGACGACAAGATACGTTTCCTGGTCGCCGATCTTTTCCGGACGCTCCACGCGAAGCTGGCTGAAGATCTCCTTTAGACGTAAGGCAAAGTGAAAGTCAGCATCCATTCTTGCGGAATTGAGTTCCCCGCCGCTCATTTCGTGCGGCGGCCCGTGCGAGAACCCGAGCCACCCGGTGCGGCCATCGTAGGCTGTGATGCTCTCGCCATTCGGCATGTGCATTACGGAGAGCCGCTTGTCCGGGGCTTTGGCGAAAACCTCGATGGGGAATTGGCGATCGCCGAAGCCGGTGAGCGTGCCCTTCTCGATCCGGCTCGAGATCTTTTGTAAAGCGTCAGCCCCACCCAAGGCCTCTACATATTTATCGATAAGCTGATCCGCCGGCGGCAGGTTGGCGGGATTCGCGGCCCCGGCGTTCATTGCGCCGCCCGGCTCCGCTTTCAGTTCCTCGCTTCCAATCAGGGGCGTTCCAACCGGGTCGCCCACGCCATGATGGCAGGAATAGCAGGTGACTTCGCGATGCCCGTTGAAGTTGTCCTTATTAATGGCGAACATCATCTGGATCATCTTGCGCGCCGTCTGCTTCGGCTTCTTGTCGTCTTTGTCAAAGGCACGCTCGACGTGGCAGTGCTCGCACTCGACTCCCAGCGAAGCTGACATGAACTGCATCGCCGGAATCACCTGATCGGCTGGAACACCCTTAAGAACCTGAATGTTCTTGTAGACTTCTTGGGCCGTTTTGTTTCCTGTGGGGCCTGACTGACCGGCGCCGGGGTGCCCCAGCGCCATCAGAATCGCAAACCCCAGCCCCAGCCCTACGGCTGCATAGACTGTCGTCTTTGTTTTCACTTGTGCTCCCCGCGTCGAAGACTACAGGGAAGTATATCAAACACCTGCGAGACAAGCTGAGCAGTATTTAGGAGTCGCGGCCACACGCTGCCTGCGCTTCGATACTCGCGATTGTCTCCTCCGCTGACCGGCCTGTAATGCGAATAAGCTTCCGGCGGGACCTTTGCCCGGAGACGATAGTCACACACGCTTGTGGCAAACGTAAGGCGCGCGCGAAGAAATAGACGCAGGCATGGTTGGCCTCGCCTTCGGTAGGCGGAGCATGTAACTCGAGGCGGAGTTCTCCGCTCGAGTCCCACGCCAGGCGCTCGCGGGCAGAGCGAGGCTTCACCTTGAGCCAGAAGGAAACGCTCTCTTGTTCGACCTTAAACGAGGGCATAGGAGTTGTCAGTAGTCAGTTGTCAGTTGTCAGTTGTCAGTAGTCAGTTGTCTTTCTGCTTTCTGCTTTCTGCCGACTGCCTTCTGCCCACTGTCTACGGCTCCCGCGCCCCGAATATAGCGGTTCCCACTCGAATGATGGTTGCTCCTTCTTCGATAGCGACTTCGAAATCGTGGCTCATGCCCATCGAGAACTCTTGCAGGGAGAAGTTGGCAGTTTTCTTCGCGTCAATCTCCTCAGCCAACTCGCGCAGCCGGCGGAAGTAGGGCCGCGTCCGCTCCGGGTCATCGAAGAAGGGAGGGATAACCATCAGGCCACGAACTTCGAGGGTTGCAAGCTGGCTGACCTGCTCGGCAAGTTGGGCCACTTCCACCTCCCCAACTCCCGCCTTGCTTTCCTCGCCGCCCAAATTGACTTCCAACAGCACCGGCAGTCGGCCACTTCGGGACGCTGTTGCCTGATCGAGCTTCTGCGCGAGCCGCAACGAGTCCACGGAGTGTACCCAGTGAAATAGTTCCCGCGCAGCCTTGGCTTTATTGGTCTGAAGGTGGCCAACCAAATGCCACGTGATGCTCAGGTCCGAGAGCGCCGGTCGTTTGGCTTCGGCTTCCTGCACGCGATTCTCGCCAAAATCGCGCAACCCAACCTCATAGGCGGCGCGGATGCTCTCCGGCGGGAAAGTTTTCGAAATGGCAAGCAACTTGACGTCCTCCGGCGCACGCCGGCTACGCCGGCAGGCATCGGCCATTCGCTCCCGGACTCGCGCCACGTTTTCCTTAATACCCATTATGACAGCTCTCAACGGTCGATCCGGCAGCATCCCACTTCTGCCACCAACACAAGCCATTCTACCATCGCAGGCCACCAAGAAAAGACCCACCACAGAGAAGGCGCCTTGTTCGCGGCTAGCTCCGAATGGTACGATGCTCTCCTGGTCAGTTCTCCGTTGTCCCTGGTCAGTCGTCAATGGAAGCCACTAGAGCTTCTGAAGCCACGGACAACTGACTACGGACCACTGACGAAGCAAAATGAAACACGGCCTTTTCATCACCCTGGAAGGAATAGACGGGACGGGCAAGAGCACGCAACTCCGTCTCCTGGTACAGCATTTGAAGAAGCGCGGGCTGGCGGTGCGCGTAACGCGCGAGCCGGGCGGCACCAAGGTGGGTGAGCGCATTCGCAAAATCCTCCTAGCCTCCACCACCACTCGCCTCGCACCTCTCGCTGAGCTGGCTCTTATGTACGCGGCCCGCGCCCAGCACTTACAGGAAGTAATCCGGCCGGCGCTGGCGAAGGGCGAAACTGTGGTGAGTGACCGTTACAATGATGCCTCGCTCGCTTATCAGGGATATGGGCGAAAGTTGGGCGTGGAGATTGTCCGGGCCTTCGACCGCATCATCTGCGCTCGCACGCAGCCTGACTTGACTATTGTCCTCGATCTTGCTCCCCCGCTCTCCCTACAGCGCGCCCAGGGTCGTCAGTCACGCCGGAAATCAAAGCAGGAGCGATTCGAATTGGAGGGCATGAACTTTCACCAGAGAGTGCGCCGCGGCTACCTGGCCATCGCCCGCAAGGAACCTCGCCGCGTCAAGGTCGTGCAAGCGGATAAGCCCGTTACGGAAGTCCAGGCGGAAATTCGCAAGGTCGTTGACGCCTTCCTGGCTCGGCGGCTAAGAAGGCCGATTTAGAAACTCTTTGGGCAATTTCTGGCATCTAATCAATGGGGGTTAGCGCACTAAAGAGGCTCGTAGAGTGGCACGAGTGGCACGAACAGGAGGGTCGCGATGAGAGTGAATTTGTCGGGCAAGAAAGTTCTGACCTGCGTTGTTTCGTGCATGGTCGCATTGGCGATGAGTCCGGTCGGGTTGTTGCAAGCCCGCCCGTGTGCGATGGCTGCACTTGGCGGCCAGGATCAAGCGCCGCCGCCCGCGCCGGAGCAACCACCACCCGCGCAGTTGACGCCCCAGCAGTTGCAAGAGTTGGTAGCGCCGATCGCCTTATACCCCGATGCGCTGGTGGCACAGATTCTTGCGGCTTCCGCTTATCCGACCCAGATTGTCGAAGCCGACCGATTCCTTCAGGACAATCCAAACCTGAAGGGCGCGGACTTGGCCGCGGCAGTCGACAAGCAAGATTGGGACCCTAGCGTCAAGGCTCTTACGCAATTCCCGTCCGTGCTTTCCAATATGGACAAGGACCTTTCGTGGACCTCGGAGTTGGGCGACGCGAATTATAATCAGCCGCAGGATGTAATGAACGCTATCCAATACATGCGCCGCCAGGCGCAGCAGGCTGGACATCTGCAGAGCACGCCACAGCAGACCGTGACCAGCGAGGGCAACACGGTGGTAGTTCAACCGGCGAACCCCGAGGTCGTTTACGTGCCGGAATATGATCCCGCGCTGGTCTATGGGTACCCCGTCCCGTATTGGCCGGGATTCTATCCTTGGTGGGTCGTTCCCGGCCCCTTCATTTCGTTCGGCATCGGGTTCCCCATTGGCCCGTTCTTTGGATTTGGCTGGGGATGGCCTGCCTGGGGCTTTCATTGGGGCTTCGGCGGAGGGCTGTTCTTTGGCGGCGGGCGCTATGCATATCACAGTCACGCCTTTTACGACCGCAACGCCTACTTTCACGGGAATTATCGGGGCGTTGCGCCTTTTGCCCGCGGCGATCGCAGCTTCCGGGGGTATAGCCCGCGGGAAGGGCGATCCTTGGCCCCCGGCGCACGAGCCGGGGGGCGCGCCGCTCCGTCCGCAGGTTTCGGGGGTCGCTCCGCCCCCTCTATGCGATCCGCGCCTCGCGCCGCCGCCCCATCCACACGGTCCGGTCGCACAGGCGCCTTTGGCGGCATTACCCACGGTGGAGACGCACGGACCTTTTCTTCACGCGGCCAATCCAGCTTTGGTGGAGGCATGCGGGGTGGCGGTGGCCGCCGGTAATGCCCTGTCGTTTTAGCGGCGATCCCGCGTTTGCAGGATCGCCAAATGGCGGCGTAAAGCCGCCTCTACAGCTCCGGCGAGTTTACCTCAAGGAATGGTGGCGTAAAGCCGCCTTTACACGGAAGGAGATCAACGCCATGTGTTGCAAAAAGCGTCAGTTCGAATTCCTGCCTATAGGCGGCAACGCCAGGTTCCCCGCCCTCCTCGTTATCCTCGCGGCTGTGACAGTATGTTTTTCCGGTCCTGCCGCCGCTCAACAGGCCGGCCAGAAAATCTTTTCGTCTGCGGCTGAGGCGAGTGAGGCGTTGATCTCGGCGCTCCAGACGAATGACGAGGCGGCTTTGCTGGGTATTCTCGGGCCCGATGCGAAAGAAATTATCTCCTCCGGCGACCCGGTCGAAGACAAGGCCAACCGGGCGGAGTTCGTCCAGAGATATCAGCAAATGCACCGCCTGGTCACCGAGCCGGACGGAACGACCACGCTTTACGTCGGCGCGGAGAACTGGCCGACGCCCATTCCAATCGTCCACAAAGGCGCCACATGGTATTTCGATACTGCCGCCGGCAAACAAGAAATCCTATTTCGAAGAGTTGGGAGGAACGAACTAGCCGCCATTCAAGTGTGCCGGGAACTGGTGGACGCGGAAAAGGAATACTACGCCCAGCCTCACGACGGCGACTCAGGCAAGCAGTACGCGCAGAAATTCTTCAGTGATCCCAACAAACACAACGGCCTTTACTGGGAGGCCGCTTCCGGCGAGACCGAGAGTCCCATTGGTCCGCTTGTGGCGTCCGCCGCGGCTGAAGGCTATGTGCGCAACCCAAATCATAAGCCACAGCCGTTCCAGGGATATTATTTCCGAATCCTCAAGGGACAGGGTGCGAACGCACCGGGCGGCGCGCGCAGCTATATCGAAGACGGGAAGATGACCGGCGGGTTCGCCTTCCTGGCCTATCCCGCGGAATACCGGTCGTCAGGAGTGATGACGTTCATCGTGGATCAAGACGGCGTTGTTTACGAAAAGGATCTGGGCCCCCACACTGCCGAGATCGCGAAGGCTCTAACCGTGTACGAGCGCGACGCAAGCTGGCGCAAGGCAGACTAGGGGCTGGGGAAAAGCAGTAGGCAGTTGGCAGTAGGCACTAAGCAATGGGCAGTAGGCGGTCGGCGGTAAGCAGTATGCCTTTTGACTCATTCATCGGAAATTCGAAAGCCCTTGCCAGCGTGCGGCTGATGCTGGCGGGCGGGCGTGTTCCCGGGAGTTTACTGTTCTCAGGTCCGGATCGGGTGGGCAAGAAAACTTTGGCGCGGATGCTGGCCAAAGCACTGGTGTGCGAGCGTAGCACAAGCGACTTCTGCGATGCCTGTCCACGCTGCCGCAAAGCCGAGGAGATGTTCACCACGGCGGAGCAAGACTTGGCGCGCCGGAGGGAGATTAAAGAGTCGGCACGGCGCGTGGAAGGGTTGATTTATTTCGATCTCCAGATCCTCGAGCCGCTCACCCGCTTCATCCTGACAGAACAGGTGCGCCAACTGCGCAATGTGGCGTACACCCGTCCCTTCGAATTCCCGCGCCGCATTTTTATTATCGATGATGCCCAAACAATTCATTGGCAGGCCGCGGACCTGCTGCTCAAAGTACTCGAAGAACCGCCCGAAACTACGTCCTTCATCCTTATTTGCTCGAATCCTTACGAGTTGCGGCCGACCATCCGATCCCGGTGTTCGCAGATTCTTTTTCAGCCCGTTGCGGAACTTGCGATTAGCGAACTACTGGCCAAAGACGGACGCTTTAACGAGGCACAGGTGGCCCTGGCGGCGCGTGTGGCCTCCGGCAGCGTGGCCAAAGCCAAGAGTTTCGATCTTGCCGGCTACGAACAGCGTCGCAAGCCTTGGTTGGATTTCCTGGGAGTAGTTTCGCGCCGCGTTCCCGCTTCGCCAAGCGCTACAGACTTGCGGCCGCTTTTTGATTCGGCGAAAGCGCTCGCCGAAACGCGCGATGATTTCGAAGCCACGCTCGTGATCGGCTATTCTCTCCTGCGCGACCTGCTGCACGTGCTCCTCGAAGGACCGAAAAACGAAGTGACGAACGTGGATGTGCTTCCGCGCCTCGAGACATGGGCCACCAGCCTGGGACTCGACGGAATTGAACTCCTAAAATCCGGACTCGACGAAGCCTACCGGCTGCAAATCCGGAATGTAAACCAGCAACTCGGCTTCGAGACGCTAGGGCTCGAGGTTGGGCAGAGAGCCCGGTAGGAGGTGCCGTGACTTCTCAACTACCATTGCGGCTCCTGCGGCTTCGTGGTAACATCTAATCATTCGCGGCTTTCTCCCTCGAATGGCGTTTTCACCCACCGGGAAGAAACCCGGGTGCCAGAGCGAGCGTCTATTGGAAAGACGTGTAGGCAGCAATTCGAGGACTCTCGAGATTGCAGCCTCGGGGAGGCCAGGCCCAAGGAGCAAAGCATCATGAATCGACGACTCATCCGCCCAACGCTGTCGGAAGTCCAGGATCAAATGGGCGCACGGCTGCAGCGCAAGAAGCCTGCTCCTCCTGAACAGACCAGCGCAGAGAATTTTTACTATCTCAAACAAATGCAGGCTCGAACCCCCGTGGTGGTAGTCCTCACTGGGGACGAAATTATCCATGGCGTAATCGAGTGGTACGACAAGAATTGCATCAAGGTTCATCGGGCGAACGAACCCAACCTGCTGATCATGAAGTCTGCCATCCGGTATATCTACAAGGAAAACGAGAATAAGCACGGCGGTGGTGGAGATGGCAATCGTCTTCCCGACAACGGGCAAGAAGACTTTGAGCAAACCTAATCGCGCTGACCGGCTAGTTGCGCTGCCCTTGACACTGTGACTTTCCGCGCCTAGGATAAGTTTGCGCTATTAACCCGACTCGCGAGCATAAACAGTGACTTGTGAATTAGAGTCCAACCCTCAGCCGGCCGTAAGCTCAGTGATTGTTGTCCCGCATTACCCCGTAACCGCGCCTTCGCGCTCGATAGTTTCCTGGAGGATTCTCGCCGGCCTCTCACTCGCCGTGGTTCTGTGGGGCTTGCCTCTTCGCACTACGCTCCAGGCGCAGGACGAGCGCAAGAAGGTTCCGGTTATCGACAAGATCACTTCTGGCGGACCTTCGCAGCAGGCATTCATGGGCGTAGTGAAATCCGTCGACCTCGAGAGCGAGGTCTTGGACGTCGACAACATTACCGGGAAATCGACGGAGATCTTCCCCCTCAAGAAAAAAGTCCATGTGGTTACGGCCGACGGGGATAAGCTCAAGTTGGCGACACTGAAACCTGGCACCAACGTTCTGGTTTATTTTGACCAGAAGGGCGACCACAGGACCATCACTCGAATTGTGGTTCTGGCGGGCGGCCCGCCGAAGAAGAAAGTTCCTCCCTCTTAGCATCGCTGGGGTGGCACAGGAGCTCTTGCCGTGCCTGTCGCCACAGTGCATTAGCCTCGGGCACAGGCGGGAGCGCCTGTGCTACCATACTTCAGCCCAGGGCACATGCGGAATTGCCTGTGCCACAAAGACGTCTCATGAAAATCGGCATAACCTGCTACCCCACATACGGCGGAAGCGGAGTCGTCGCCACGGAACTCGGACTGGAGTTGGCCGCTCGCGGGCACGACATCCATTTCATCAGCTACGCCGTCCCGGTTCGCATGACCGAACCCTCCGAACGCCTCCACTTCCACGAAGTGGAGATGCTCAACTACCCCTTGTTCAATCACCCTCCGTATACTCTGGCCTTGGCCACCCAGATGGTGAACGTGGCCGTGAACGAGTCGCTCGATCTGTTGCACGTCCACTACGCCATCCCTCACTCGGTGGCCGCCTATTTGGCCAGGGCGATGCGCCATCCCCACCGCCTTCCTTTTGTCACCACGCTGCACGGAACGGATATTACGCTCGTGGGTGTGGATCGCTCCTACCTGACCATCACACGGTTTTCCATCGAACAGAGCGATGCGGTGACCGCCATCTCGGAGTACCTGCGCACGGTGACCAAGCGCGAACTCAATGTCCAACGGCCGGTGGAAGTGATTCCAAATTTCGTCAACTGCGACGTCTTCCAGCCCGGCGGCGCTAACTGCCGGCGCGAGGAATTTGCCCCCCACGGCGAGCCTATTCTTGTACACCTGTCCAACTTCCGGCCGGTCAAACGAATTCCGGACGTGGTCGAGATCTTCGCCGCGGTGCGGGCCGAGGTCCCAGCCAAGCTCCTCATGATTGGCGACGGCCCCGAGCGCACCATCGCCGAATGGCTGGTGCGTGAAAAGGGCTTGACGAACGACGTGTTCTTTTTGGGCAAACAGAGCCAAGTGCAGGATCTCCTCAACTGCGCGGACGTGCTTCTTTTGCCCAGTGAAATCGAATCGTTTGGCCTGGCGGCGCTCGAGGCAATGGCCTGCGGCGTTCCTGCCGTCTGTTCCGAGGTGGGGGGACTGCCCGAGGTCATCAGTAATGGCGTCGAGGGCTTTCTCGTGCCCGGTCATGACGTCGCAACCATGGCCGCTCGCGCTCTCGAGATCGTCACCAATCCACGCCGGCGCGAAGAGATGGGCATCGCAGCGCGGCAACGCGCCTCCTCCACTTTCTGTAGCCAAAAGATCATTCCCCTCTACGAGGATCTCTACCGGCGCATCCTGGCCGGCACGTAGCCAGCAAGAAGCGTCCAGATGTATGCGCTACCCGTCCGCCTTGGAGTGCGGTACTGGTGTCATCTGAACAATACGGGCATCCCAGACCACACGTCATTCCCGCGAAGGCAGGAATCCACTCCGCAAACCTTCGGAACTGAGCGCCTTAAGCACTGGATTCCCGCCTTCGCGGGAATGACGTGTGGTCTGGAGCGGCTGAATCGTGCAAATGACACCACTACCTGGAGTGCGGCGTGCTCGTAAGACCAAGGTTGTCCCAGGTATAGTACTATTGTTCCTGGACATCAGGACACCGATCAGGGTAGAACTCAAACTGGAGGCAAGGCATGCAGACCCGTCGGCCGAACGTGTATTCACTCTTCTTTTTCTTGGGTATGTTCTTAATCGGCGCAGCTACAAGCCGAGCCCAAGTCGTAAAGGGCGCCATTGAAGGCGCCATTGTAGACAGCACGGGCGCGGTGGTACCGGGCGCACAAATCGATGTGCTCGATCCGGCCACGAGTTCCTCGGGCCACACCACCTCGGACATCACGGGAGCCTTCCGTATCCCGCTGCTTGCCGTTGGAACTTACGATCTGACCGTAAACAAAGAGGGCTTCCACAAGCTGACCCTGACAGGTGTCCAGGTGAGTTCCGCTGTTACCACCAAAGTTGGGACGTTACGGCTGGAGATCGGCCAAGTTTCTACCACCGTCGAAGTCTCGGGCCACCCTACCTTGGTTGAGGGCACCGAAGCCCAGATTACGAACACCATTTCGAACTCCATGCTTACTCTGCTCCCCACAGTCGGCCAGAATGAGGGTCTCGATCTGCTCGCCGTGCTGCTGCCCGGGGTGAACAACACTCGCGACGGTACCTTTACCAATACCAACGGCGTAGGCTTCAGCTCGAATGGAATCCGCGGACGAAACAACGACCAGCAAATTGATGGCGCGAACAACAACGACAACTCCGTTGCCGGCCCGTCCACTTTTATCGGTAACACGGACTGGGTGGAAGAGTATCAATTAACCACCAGTAACTTTGGGGTTGAATACAGCCGCAACTCCGGCTCGGTGGTTAACATCGTGACCAAATCGGGAACCAACGACTGGCACGGGGATGCTTTTGTCACTGAGAATAGCTGGAAGACGGCAACCCTCACCAACACGCAGATCGCCTTTGAAGGCCTGACTCAGGTACCGAAGTACAACGACGAATACAGTGGGATCAGCATGGGTGGGCCCGTCATCAAAGACAAAGTCTTCGTGTTTGCGGGTTTTGACAACGAGATTATTCCTTCCACCTCGGTGTACACCACCGGAGACCTCGAGCCGACCCCGCTTGGACTCCAAACCCTCACTGCCTGCCTTCCCAACAGTGGTGTGATCCAAGCATTGAATAAATACGGGCCCTATGCGATTACTGCGGGGAGCCCGACACCCCAGGCGAGTTCTCTCACCACGCAGACCATTGCAGGCGTTACTTGCGCGAATGGGAGTCCTCTCGGCCCCGTTCAGTTTGCCGGTGTCCAGCGTACGCTGCCCACTCCGTACAAGGAATACGATGTGCTGGGCAGGACGGACTACCAAGGATCGAAGGACCGCCTGTACGCGCGCTACATCCGCCAGACACAAACGTTCGTGAATACCAACGATGGCCCTGCATGGGCCGGCTTCCCCGTCAATGTCCCCAGCGCCAACCTGCAATCCGGCTTAGACTGGACGCGGACCTTCAGCCCCACCCTGGTGAATGAAGCTCGCGTTAACTTCTACCGCCTGGTCCTGCAGTTTGGTGGTAACTCGATTGGAAACACCATCCCGACCGAAAACGAGTTGGCGGACGCCCTGGCGAGCGTCTCGGTGCCGCCGGGTTATGCCGGCTTCGGTTACTCGACCGCCCTCCCCAACGGGCGCATTACCAACAGCTATCAGTTCCAAGACAACCTCTCCTGGACCCGTGGGCGACACACGGTGAAGGCGGGCGCCAACATCACATATCAACGATCTCCCAACATCTGGCTCCCGAACTACAACGGAACTTACACGTTCGAAACGATGGCCGCCTACTTTCAGGACAGCCCCAGTTTGATCGGCATCACACAGGGAGACCCGAACCTTGATTTCCGCGAGCACGACAATTTCTTCTACGTGGGTGACGACATCAAGGCTAACAATAACCTGACATTGAATCTGGGCCTCTCCTATGCCTACTTTGGTCAACCCGCCAACCTGTTTTACCAGCGTGACCTGGCGAATGAGACCAGCTCGACGCCGTTCTTCGATCCCTCGCTCCCGCTCTCGGTCCGAGTATCCCCGCATCTTGCGGCGCCCAAAACAGACTTCGGTCCCAATGTGGGGTTCGCCTATGCGCCGCATGGGGGAAATACGGTTATACGCGGCGGTTACCGCCTGATTTACGATCCTGCCTACTACAATATCTACCTCAACGTGGCGACTTCTGCGCCACAGGTGCTGGCCCAGAACCTTACGGGCGCCACAGCAACCGCTAACCCAATGCCTGCGGATCCGCTGGGTTCCGTCGTGAGGAGCCAGTTGGCAAGCTTCCTCACGGTCGGGAATCTGGACCCGCGGAGTTTCAGCCAGGATGCGGTTCCTACTAATTTCCGGCCCGATCATGTACAGGACTGGTCGTTTGGGATTCAGCGTCAAATCTCCGGCCACGCCGTCTTCGAGTCGCGTTATGTGGGCAACCATGGAGCGCGCCTTTACCAGGCTCTGAACGCTAATCCCTACGTTGCCGGTCTCGCCGCTTCCTTCCCCAACCAGGTCCCTTCCGGCGTGACGCCTTGCCCAACGGCCAACGCCGTGGTTGCCAATGCCGTCGGTCGAGAGAACTGCGGTGAGGGCATTCTTTACACGGTCGCCAATACGGCTGTTTCGGATTACAGCGGCTGGCAGAACGAGCTGCGGACCAACGATCTGTGGAATCAGTTGACCCTGCGCACCTCCTTCACCTGGAGCAAGACAACGGACAACACTAGCGAGATTTTCTCCACCTTCGGCGGAGCCAACACCTCCTGGGCAGCTCAGAACCCCTTTAACACTCTGCACGCCGAGCATGCCTTGTCAGGATTGGACGTCCCTGAACAGTGGACGCTGAGTTTCGTTGAGCAGCTCCCCTTCTTCCACGGACAGCACGGCTTGCGCGGGCGCGTGCTCGGAGGTTGGTCGCTTTCCGGTACCTACATCATTTCCAGCGGCCAGGCGTACACGCCGATCCAGTACTATCTGAATCTTGAGACGGGTGGATCCGCGTATGACACCTCATTCGACTTGGCAGACGTTGGCACCTACGAGACCGCTCGCCCCTTCCTACTGTCCCCCTCGGCGCCCGTTAACCAAGTCGCGATTTATGGCGGCGACCTCTGCACCCTCAGCGGTCTTGCAGCAGTTTGCAACGGCGCCCCCAACCAACTGTATAGCTGGAACGCCTTCAACACCACGGGGGCGGCGCAGACGGTTTCGGCCAACCAAGCACGCTTCCTGGTGAATGGCGCGTATGCGGATTCTGTTTATGGCGAGCCATGGGGTACTGCTGCCCGTAACTCGCTGCGGGATGCGATTATCAACCAGGGCAACTTCCAAATCAGTAGGGACACCAACCTTACCGAGCGCGTGAAGATCCGCTTTGATGCGGCCTTCCAGAATGTCTTCAACCATCCCAACTTTGCCTCCGTCGATCCTTTCATCGAAGACGCCGGGGATACCTCGGAGGGCGTGGGATTCGCTACGCCGTCCCTCTTCAGCGGCGGAAACCGCGTGATTAAATTCGGGCTGAAGGTTTTCTTCTAAGCCTGTAGGGGCGGCCCTCGTGGCCGCCCTGGGGCAACCACAAGGGTTGCCCCAACACGCGCCCGGCCACGACGTGATCTCTCACATCTTCAGCTGTTACGTGCCATCTTGCCTGCCATCACATTCCAAATTCAGGCCTTCGGGTGTACACTGGCGGCTCACCACGATTCCAAGATGGGAGTCTTGGCTTGCGCAACATTTCATTGAAGAAGAGAGGAACAAATGATCAGAACCATCAGGCAAGGAAAGGTTTGGATCTTACTGACTCTTGCCGTTTGGGCCTTACTCAGCCTATCTGTTTCCCTGGCGGATGAGGGAATGTGGACCTTTGACAACCCCCCGCTCAAACAACTCAAGGAGCGCTATGGCTTCAAGCCTACCCGCGAGTGGCTTGACCACCTCCGCCTCGCCAGCGCGCGTTTCAACGACGGCGGCTCGGGCTCCTTCGTGAGCCCTCATGGACTTGTCCTGACGAACCATCACGTGGCGCTGGGACAATTGCAGAAGGTCTCTTCTCCCGCCAAAGACTATGTTAAGGATGGATTCTATGCGCGCACTGCGGCGGAAGAACTAAAGTGTCCCGACCTGGAAATCAACGTCCTGGTCAACATGGAAGACGTCACCACGCGCGTTCGCGCCGCTGTCAAACCGGGGATGAGCGACGAAGCCGCTCTGAAGGCTCGAAAAGCGGAAATTGCCGGCATTGAGAAGGAGAGTTTGGGGAAAACCGGATTGCGCTCGGATGTGATTTCACTCTATCAAGGCGGCGAGTACTGGCTTTATCAATACAAGAAATACACGGACATGCGCCTGGTTTTTGCTCCCGAGCAGCAAATCGCCTTCTTTGGAGGTGATCCCGACAACTTCACTTACCCCCGCTACGACATCGATTTCGCTCTGTTTCGTGTTTACGAAAATGATAAACCGGTGGAAAACCATGCCTATTTGAAGTGGAACGCCAAGGGCGCGGGCGATGGCGAACTGGTGTTTGTTTCGGGGAACCCGGGGTCCACTTCGCGTCTCGAAACCATGGCTCAGATCGAAACCACAAAAGATTACGACCTGCCCCTGGTGCTTAAGGCCCTGAACGCGTTGCTGGACGCCGCGAAGCAATATGCCGCTCGCGGGTCTGAGCAGGCCCGGGAGGCCGCCAACGTCATCTTCGGCGTCTCGAATTCCTTGAAGGCCTACGACGGCCGCGCCCAGGGTTTGGCGGACAAGAACCTCATCGACAAGATGCAGAAGGACGAGACGAGCTTTCGCGCTCAGGTGGCAAGCAACCCGGCATGGCAGCAGGCCTATGGCGGAGCCTGGGATGCCATCGCCCAAGCTGAGGTGAAACATCGAGAGATGGCAAAGACCTTTCGGTTCTATTCGGTCCGGGCGTCCCGCCTATGGGGAATGGCGCTGGCTATTGTTCAATATGTGGCCGAGGTGAAGAAACCCGATGGAGTGCGTCTCGAGGGATATCACGATTCTCAGCTCGAATCACTTCGTTTTCGCCTTTTCTCCCCCGCGCCCGTTTATCCTGGATTTGAAAAAGCAATGTTGCAGGAAGGCTTGCAGCTTTCGCTCGAAGAATTGGGCCCCGACGATCCTTATATGAGGGCCGTTTTAGGCGGTCGCTCCCCTGCCGACGTGGCAACGGAATCTGTCGAGGGGACCAAGCTCGCGGACGCGGCCGTTCGCAAGTCACTGGTCGAGGGAGGTGAGGCGGCCGTTCAAGCTTCGAGCGATCCCATGATTGTGCTGGCGCGTAAATTCGATCCCTTCGATCGCCAGAGAATCAAAGCCTTCGAGGACAACGTGGAAAGCGTGGAGACTCCGGCAGGTGAAAAAATCGGGCAGGCTCGATTTGCGGTTTATGGGAAGTCACTCTATCCCGACGCGACTTTCACCCTGCGGCTGGGCTATGGCGCGGTCAAGGGTTACCCCATGAACGGGACTCAGGCGCCGCCCATGACCACGTTCTATGGCCTTTACGATCGGGCCTATAGCTTTGGCCTCAAGTTCCCCTTCAACCTTCCAGCACGCTACATGGAACGCCGTACCCGCCTGGACCTCACAGGCCCGGTGGATTTCGTCAATACCTGCGACATCATCGGAGGAAACTCAGGTTCGCCCGTGGTCAACAGGCAGGGCGAGCTGGTGGGGTTGATTTTCGATGGGAATATCGAAAGTTTGATTGGCGATTTCGTCTACTACGAGCTGAACAACCGCGCTGTGGCCGTGCACGGCGGCGCCATCATCGAGGTGCTGCGTGACTTGTACGACGCCTCGCCCTTGGCCGACGAGTTGGAAGGCAAGCAAACCGACCCGCAGTAGTTGGCGCCCTAGGGGCAACCCTTGTGGCCGCCCTTAGCGTGTCCCACATCTTCCGCTCAACACCGGGGGCGCTCGCGGCAAAGCCCGCTTAGCAGGCGGCGCCAAGGGTGAAATGGAGTATATGAAGTGCGGAGGCTCTGTCACGGCGCTCGCGGCAGAGCCCGCGGAACGGGCAGCATCCTTTCAAAGCTGTCCAAATTAGTAGCCCACTCTCTTCCTCCGAGCGGCTCCGCCGCAGGTGGTCATTGACCGGTGAAGTTTTAGTTTGGGCGAGCCTGGCATCGCTTAGCCCACGACGAGCCCGCCGTAAGTGAACCGGTCAAAACCGCAAGAACTTCCTCAGCCCCTACAGGGGCAGCATCAGGCTTTCCTCCTGGATGTTTATCACCGAACAGGCCCAATGCAGCCCTACCAATGACCAGCCTTCCGTGATACTATCGCCTCTGTAGTCAGGGTTTTCCAAGAAAATCTCTTCCAGTCTTCACCTGACCGTCATCCCAAGGCAGCGAGGTGTGCCGATGAGGAAGATCCTCAAGATTACTTCGTTTGCGGTCGCAGGCCTTATAGTTGTGCTTTCCATTTTCATTAGCTTCACCGTGGGCTGGCGGCCGTTCATCGGACCGCGCGCTCGTCCCTTAACCAATCGCATCTTCGAGCGCACGCCGCAACGGCTGGCGCGCGGCCAGTACCTGGCTAACAACCTCGGGTGTTTCGAGTGCCACGGCGAGCACGACTGGACGAAGCATGACGCACCGCTGATCGAGGGTACGCGCGGCGCAGGCTACGCTGACTTCCCCATGGCGGGACTTCCCGGCCGCGTCATTCCCCCCAATATCACGCCCGACCCGGAAACCGGAGCCGGCCGTTGGACGGATGACATGCTGGCCCGCGCCATCCGCGAAGGGATTGGTCATGACGGTCGCGCGCTGTTTCCCTTCATGCCCTACTCCTACATGAGGATTATGTCGGACGAAGATCTGGCCTCCATTATCGTCTACCTGCGGTCCATCCCGCCCATTCATAAAGCGTTGCCGAAAACACAGCTTATCTTCCCTGTGAATTACCTCATCCGCAGCGTGCCTCAGCCGATCACCGAGCCCGTGCCCCAGCCGGACGATTCGACGCCGGTCAAGCGGGGCGCCTACTTGGTGACCCTCGTAGGTTGCACGGATTGCCACACGCCGCAGTCGAAGGGGCAGCCCATTCGCGGCCTCGAATTTGCCGGCGGCATCATTCTGGAAGGTCCGTGGGGTCGAGTGGCGAGCGCCAACATCACCCCCGATCCGTCAGGCATCTCCTACTACGACGAAGCGCTCTTCCTGGAAGTGGTCCACACCGGCTACGTCAAAGCGCGGAAAATCAACCAGATCATGCCCTGGGAAGACTACCGGAATTTTGCCGACGAGGACCTGAAAGCCATCTTCGCCTATCTTCGCACCCTCAAACCCGTCAAGCACCGTGTTGACAACACCGATCCGCCCACCTTCTGCAAGCTCTGCGGCTCGAGTCACGGGGCGGGCAATCGGAATTAGACTTTGCGGCGGTCGTAGTCGAAGGGTTCGTTCACCAGATGGTAAAGCGGTTCGCCAGGTAACTGGAGGTAGTAGGTCTTCAGAGGCGTGCGCGTGAAGTCGCTCAATTTGCGAGGCGTGGCTGCACCGTTCTTCCATTCGTAGATGGGGATCTCCCAGGGATTGAAAGTATCTGTGAGGCCGCGCTCCTTCGCAATGCGGAACAGATTGACGTTACCAGGTTCGTGGCCGCCCAGGTACATCCCGACCATATCCAGACGGAACTTGTCCTTGCTGAACATCACCAGGTTTGTGAGGTGGTCCCGGCCCTCGCCGAAGCCGTCGCCATCGCGCCCGTAGATGCCCTCGATCATGGCCAAGCCTGTTTTCATCACGCTCATGTGGTCGCAGGTCTTGTGCGCCCAGATTTCCTCGTGCATGGGGCTCAACTGATGCTGGCTTTCGTAACGGTCGTAATTAAGCTTGACGTGGCGTTCGAAGAATTGCCGCACCACGCGTTCCGCGTTGGGATGTACATCCGGCTTCATGAATTCGGGAACTCCCGTCACCATGCTCCAGCCCGAACAGAAGCGAACGTAAGGCAGCACCACCAAGCCTTGCTCGTTTTTGACCGACAGGCTCATGCACATCCCATGCGCCTTCCACTTCGCCATATTGAGCAGCCAGATGTCCGGCTCGTTCACCGGCGCATAGTGGGGAATCCGGGTGTAAACCACTGCATCGGGCACCTTACTCCAGTTCATCTCCCAGCTTTCCCGGAAGTGCCGCACGCGGCGGTCGGGCTCATTCATCTCCACCCCGAGACGCTGGTTGATGTCCACGAATCCTCGAACGTTCCACAGGGGATATCCGTTGGCCTCAATAAAATAAAACTTCCTCAGGCCAACTTCCTTCAGGCCCATCACCATCCCCTCGTAGAACTGCGTGTCGGTTCCCGTGCCCCAGTTCTCTTCGTCCGGACGATCGCTGTCGTGTACGCTCGTGAAGTTCGGTTTGAGAATGATGCGGTGGGTAAGGGGAATCCCCGGCTGATCCATGGGCACGAAGATCTCGCGAGCCAGCGTCAGTCCCTCACGCCGTTTGGCTTCTGCGTCCGTCTTGTGCGCCACGTGGGTGCGCCGGATAAACACGGCTTTAGGATTACTCTCGATCAATGGGTGGAGCCCGAAGTAAGCTGGAGGGACACCCAACGCGGAAGCCAGCCTGACACCCGGGATCGCGCCGGCAGCAACCAGCGCGCTGGCCCGGAGAAACTCTCGTCGAGTAATCATCTGCACCCCTTGTAGCGGCGAATGGAGCGCGGGCGTCCCGCCCGCCCCGCTCCAAATCCTACTCCAAAACCACCACGCCTACGCGTTCTAACTCCGGAATCGTAACCTCGGTATTCGTTCCCCGCTTTGCCGTAGGAAGCGACGAACTCGAACCCTCGGGACGCAACAGGGTGGCGCTCGAGTAAGAGCCCTGAACGGCGGCCAGCACCTCGCTGCAAGGCTCGGAGCCGTAATTGATGAGATGCAGCAGGGCTCGACCCTGGTTCGCTCCCGGAGGGCACAAAGTGGCCAGCGCAATCACCGTTGGAGCGTTCCACAGACGCGCGGCGCGGCGCTTCTGCGTCACGATATCGATCACATCGAAGGCGAATTCACTGGGGTCCGAAATTGCTTTCCGGTAGGCAACTATCTGGCCGCGGCCCAGCGAGTAAAACTCGCGGTCCTCCTGGCTGCGGACCAACCTCAGTTGCGGGTCACGCCACCAGGCGTTCGCTCCAGGCGCGTCCACGATGAGTGATGTCCCGGCCTCCGCGTGGCTCAGTATGCGCCGCCTGATCTCAGCCGTGGGCGTTTGGATGCCGACCGCCACCAAAGCCAGCAGGCGCGAGGGATCCGGCGCAGGGGGATTCGCCGCGCTGACCAGTGCCGGTGAGGCGCTGTGGCGATAGAGCAGGTTAGCGATTTCGGCCAGCCCGTCGTTCGGCTCCACAAGCACGGTGATGGCCGGGAAGGTGGGCTGGCGAAACAAGCCGGCCTGCTTCTGTAACCAACGCGCGGTACGGCCCAGGCGGCGCCAGGCGGTCAAGGCTTTCCCCTCGCCGCGTAGCAGCCGGGCGTGATAGCGCGGCTCCAGCGAAAGCAGGTAATTCCCTCCGTTCACCCAAGCCTCCACCAGGGCCAGTTCCAGGGAATCGTAAGGTAAGAGGGTATCAGGTTTCACTCCCGCCTTTTCGTCTGGCAGGTATCCGAGCAGGGCGGGGCGATTCGGGTAGAGGGCACGCAGAAAACCGATCCAATAGCCGTTCGCATCGACCCATGGCGCCTGGGTCGCGCCCGCCGAGAACTCATCTTGGCCTTGCGAGGGGCCGCGACTCACCCCTGGCCACTGCCCGCTGGTGAGAGCCACCGAAGCATTTGGCGCCGTTTGATTAATTGACTCGAGCGATAGGAATTGGACCGCCGCCAGCGCCTGAACCTTGAGCCGGGCCTTCCGGCAGGCCGCCTCGAAAACCTCGTTTCGATTCGGCAACAGGACCGTCGTGATGCCCCCCTCCTTCAGAAGAGGGACAAACTTCGGGTCGTATTCATTCCAGCGCACAGCCACTTCCGCAGATAAATCGAGGGGCATAGTCAGGCTGTGTTGGCAGCAGTCCGAACCGATTCTATCGGGAGCTACTGGACGTAGCAACGAGCGGTCCCACAAGGCTGGCTACCCAAGCAAGGTCTTTCCGATTAGAGTTGTTGATCGAGCATCCCAGAGCAGATAATTCTACCAGATGTGGGCCGGCGCGCCGACGCCAGCGACCCGTAATTCAAGAGTGTCAGCTACATCCAGTTCGCAAATGTCAGCCCGCCCATCAATTGTGCCACATACCAGATATACAAACAATCCGTAGTAGTGCTTGCGTCCTTCCCAAGTTCTAGAGGAGTATGTATTATTCTCCGGCACGCGGTCGAGCATTCGTAGCGGCGGCTTTACGCCGCCATGTGGCGAGATAGACTCGCCGCTACCACTCGATGTGGCGAAGTGTCATAGGGCAAGCGTCTAGGGCGGCCACAAGGGCCGCCCCTACAGCTAGATTGAAAAGGGGCGAATATGTCGAACGATTCGATTATTACCCGGCGGGACTTTCTTGGGACAAGCGTGAGGAATAGCGCGGGTCTCGCTGCCTTGAGCGGCATCAGCTTTTTCACACAACCTCAAAGAGTGAGAGGGGCGAACGACCGTGTGAGAATTGCGGTGATCGGCGTTCGCGGGCAAGGGTTCGCACATGTGGAAGGATTCTCCGCCGTCCCCAACACGGAAGTCGCCGCAATCTGCGATGTGGATGAAAACGTGATCGGCCAACGCCTGGCTGACATGGAAAAGCGGAATCTGCCGAAGCCCACGGTCTACATTGATTACCGCAAGCTACTCGAAGACAAATCCCTCGACGCGGTCTCCATTGCCACTCCCAACCACTGGCATTCCCTGATGGGAATTTGGGGTTGCCAAGCCGGCAAAGATGTCTATGTTGAGAAGCCCTGTTCGCACACTTGGTGGGAAGGCCACCAGTTGGTGCAGGCGGCGCGAAAATACGACCGCATCGTGATGCACGGGACGCAAGGACGATCCGCAGGGGGCTATCTCGAGGGCGTGCGGAAGCTCCGCGAAGGATTGATTGGGGAGGTTTACCTGGCGCGTGGCCTGTGTTTCAAGTGGCGCGGAACCATCGGCAAAGCTCCCGTCGAGCCCATCCCGGCGGGCGTCCACTACGACTTGTGGACTGGCCCTGCCCCCATGAAGCCTTTCACGCGCAACCGCTTTCACTACAACTGGCACTGGATCTGGGACACCGGCAATGGCGATCTGGGCAACCAAGGTGTTCACGAAGTGGATATGGCGCGCTGGGGACTCGGCGTGAAGCTCCCAACCAAAGTTTCCGCCCTGGGTGGCCATTTCATGTTCGACGATGATCAGGAGACACCCAACACGCTGAACTGCGCCTTCGAGTTCCACTCGCCGGACGGAAAGAGGCGTCTGCTGGAGTTCGAAGTCCGCCATTGGATGACCAACACCGAGGCGCAGATCGGCATGCCCGGGTTCGGCGCCGGGGCAGCCGCCTTGCCCCAAACTGCGGGCCCGGCCGGTCCTTCCTTTAATCAAATCAAGGCAATGTGCGGCAATCTCTTCTACGGCTCGAAGGGATATATGGCCATGACAGGGTACGAGTCATACCGGACCTGGCTTGGCGAGGAACAGGAACCGGGCCCTGGCGCCACGCAAGACGGCAACCGCTGGGCCAACTTCATCCAATGCGTCCGTAGCCGCAGAAAGGAAGACCTTCTGGCCCCCATCGAGGAAGGACACCTCTCCGCCACGCTCATTCACCTGGCGAACGCATCCTACCGCTTGGGACGGACGCTCGATTTCGATCCTGAGACCGAACGAGTGAGAGGCGATGATGAGGCCAACCGCCTGCTGCGCGGCGAAGACCGTGGTTTCCGCAAGCCGTTCACTATCCCTGAAAATGTGTAACACCGGATGCAGCTAACGGCCGTCAGCTATCAGCGGTCAGCTATCAGCTTTCAGCTCTCAGCCATCAGCGTCCAGCGAGCATGTATTGAGCTTGTATAGTCGGTAAAGCGCAATTAGGTCACACTCACGCTGTGCTGATAGCTGAGAGCTGAGAGCTGAAAGCTTCACACCACAACCTTATCCCCAATTCCCTGCGCCAGAAATCCCCCATCCACCGCTAGAATTTCACCGGTGACGAAGCTGGCGCTGTCGGAGGCCAGAAATATAGCCGCTCCCTGGATCTCTTCCAACTTCCCGAAGCGTCTCATCGGCGTGCGGGTGAGAATCGAGGATTTGCGTCCCGGCTCGTTGACGATGTTGCGGTTGAGAGGCGTCTCGAATACTCCCGGCGCCAGTGCGTTCACCGTAATGTTGTACCTGGCCCATTCCGCCGCCAGGCAGCGAGTCAACATCACCACGCCGCCTTTGCTGGCACAATACGCCGTGGCTTCGTAGTTGCCCACCAGTCCGCCCAGGGAAGAGATATTGATGATGCTTCCCTTCCCTTGCTCCTTCATCACACGGCCTGCCATCTGACAGGCGTACCAGGTACCTTTCAAGTTAGTGTCAAGAACTCGGTCCCAATCCTCGTCCGCCATCTCGAGAGAAGGAACTCGCTTGGTGGTTCCGGCAGAATTCACAAGGATATCAATCCGCCCCAGTTGTCCCACCATCGCGTCAATGACGCGCTGGAGGTCGCTGCGACTCGTAACATCGGCGGTGGCTTCCAGGGTCTTGCGGCCCAGCGCACGAATCTCCGCCGCGGTCCTCTTGACCTCTTCGCTGCGACGGCTCACCGCCACCACATCCGCACCCGCCTCGGCAAAACCTACGACGATTGACTTTCCCAGCCCGCTCGTGCCGCCAAACACCAGCGCATGTTTTCCTTCCAAACTTAGCCCTTTGTAGTTGTTCACGATTGTAGCCCTCAGTTTGAAGATACACAGCGCGGTTGCTGGCCGCAACCGAAAAACGGGCAGGTGGGCTGATGGGCAGGTGGGCTCGTGCGCTGGTGCGCAGATGGGCAGGTGGGCTGGTGGGCAGGTGGGCTCGTGCGCTGGTGCGCAGATGGGCTGGTGGGCTGGTGGCCAGGTGGGCAGGTGGGCAGATAGTGGGTGGATCGTAAGCATTCTGAAATTTGAAATCTCAAAAATTCTGAAATCTCAAATCTCAAATTGCAACCCAGCTATTCTGCAATCTCAAATCTCAATAATTCTGAAATCTCAAATCTCCAATGGGAACCCAGCTATTCTGCAATCTCAAATCTCCAATTTCAAATTGCAACCCAGCTATTCTGCAATCTCAAATCTCCAAAATTCTGAAATCTCAAATCTCCGATTTCAAATTGCAGCCTGGCCTGCCTCCTCTGAACACAAGAATCGCGTCCCGCTCTCGCGCGAGTAGTGATAGGATTCTTGTGGCGGACCTGGGCAACTTTACGCGAGGTGATGCTTGGATGGACTCATCCGAGTTGTTTCGTCTTTATGATTTCAGTGGGAAGACCGTCGTGATTACGGGCGCGACAGGCACTCTAGGGGCCGAGATTGCCTGCGCGCTGGTGGGATGCGGAGCCAATGTGGCGATCTTGGACCGCAATATGGACCCCGCCAAGCATATTCTGGAACTTATGGAGCCGCGCGCCAATCACGCTGTGGCGGTTCGCGCCGATGTCCTGGACGTCGAGAGCTTGCGCCAGGCCGCCCAGATCATTCTCGACAAGTTCGGCGCCGTCGACAGCCTGGTGAACGCGGCGGGAGGCAACAATCCGCAGGCGACAACCACGCCAAACCTTTCCTTTTTCGACCTACCCCCGGAGGCCCTGCGCTGGGTGTTTGATCTAAACATCCTGGGTACGATGCTTCCCTGCCAGGTGTTCGGCAAAATCATGGCGGAGAAAGGCGAAGGCGTCATTCTCAATGTGTCCTCCATGAACGCCTTCCGTCCCTTGACCCGCATCCCTGCCTACTCCGCTGCCAAAGCAGGCGTCAGCAACTTTACCCAGTGGCTCGCCGTTCATATGGCCCAGGTCTATTCACCGCAGATTCGCGTTAATGCCATTGCGCCGGGTTTTTTCCTGACCCAACAAAACAGGTTTCTGTTGACCGATGAGAAGAGTGGCGAACTGACTGCGCGGGGCAAATCGATCATCGGCCATACGCCTATGGCGCGCTTTGGCCAGGCGCAGGATCTATTTGGAGCAATCCTCTGGCTCCTTTCGCCTGCCTCAGCTTTTGTCACGGGAGTCATCGTGCCCATTGACGGCGGATTTTCGGCGTTTAGCGGGGTGTAGGGCCGCGGTTTGCGAAGTTGGAAATAAAGCCCTCTCCTCCGGTGAGAAGCTTGCCCTCTCCCCAAGAGAGCAGCCGGCCCTCTCCCCGGGGGAGAGGGTGGCCCGCGTCCGGCGTCTTCACCAGCCGGCGCGGGTCGGGTGAGGGGTCGCTTCCCCCTCCGCGCACGCGTGAGAGAGCAGCCGGCCCTCTCCCCTGGGGAGAGGGTGGCCCGCGTCCGGCGTTTTCACCAGCCGGCGCGGGTCGGGTGAGGGGTCGCTTCCCCCTTCACGCAAAGTCATCGCGCCAAGCTCCAGACCCCGCCCCAAGCGGCGATCCTACATGCGCAGGAGGAAGGAAACCAATGTTGATCGGACAAGGCTTCGCAGATCGTTACTTAACCCGCGAGGAAGTCAGTCAGATCACGCAGCAAGGGCTGAACTCGCTACCGGTGGATGGCAAGCGCGTCCTCATCATCATCCCGGACGGCACGCGCACCATGCCCATGCCACTCATGTTCGATCTGTTCGAGGCTCTACTCACCCCGCGCGTGGCCGCCTTGGATTATCTGGTGGCGCTCGGGACTCATCCTCCCATGAGCGACGAGCAATTGAGCAGGCTGGTGGGGCGGCCGGTCGCGAACGAGCGCGCCGGCCGGAGCCACGTCTTCAACCACCACTGGGAGGACCCCGCGAATTTGGTGACGCTGGGTGTTATCCCAGCCGCCGAGATCGGTGACCTGACCGGCGGGCTGCTCGCTCAGGAGGTGCCCGTTCGGCTGAACAGGCTGATTCTGGATTACGACCAGCTCATGATCTGCGGTCCGGTCTTCCCGCACGAAGTTGTGGGCTTTTCGGGCGGGAGCAAATATTTTTTCCCGGGCATCGCCGGATCGGAAATCATCAACCTCACCCACTGGTTCGGCGCCTTGATGACGAATTATAAGATCATCGGCGCCGGCTATACGCCCGTGCGGGCCATTATCGATCGAGCCGCAGGTTTCATCCAGCGGCCCGCCGCCTGCTTCGCCCTGGTGGTAACGCACGCGGGCCTGGCAGGGCTTTTCTTTGGCTCGCCGCAAGAAGCTTGGAAGGCAGCCTCCACTCTGTCCGCCCGGAAACATATCATTACGGTCAAGAAACCTTTCCGGCGCGTGCTCTCCGTCATGCCCCGGTTCTACGACGATCTTTGGACCGGCGGCAAAGGCATGTACAAGATGGAACCGGCGGTCGCCGACGGCGGCGAGGTGGTGATCTTTGCCCCGCACATCAGTGAAGTCAGCTACACGCACGGCAAGCTGATCGATGAAATTGGTTATCACTGCCGCGATTATTTTCTGGCGCAGTGGAACAGATTCAAAGGCTATCCGGGAGGAGTCCTGGCGCACTCGACCCACGTCAAAGGGCTGGGCGAGTACGATAAGTCTAACAGCCACGAGTCGCCGCGCATTCAAGTGACGCTCTCGACCGCCATCCCGCCCGAGCGCTGCCGGCGCATCAACCTCGGTTATCTCGATCCCGCCACCGTCCGTCCCGAAGAATGGGAGGGCCGTGAAAACGAGGGCATCCTGATGGTGCCTCGCGCCGGCGAGATGCTTTATCGCGTCCAAGGCAAACCGCCGAATTCCGTGTGAGAGGTAGGGGAATCAGGTCCCGCCCCTCTCCCTCAGGCTGAGCGTTACCCATATCTTTGGCTGGACACCAGGGCTGCCCAAGTTGGAAATATAGCCCTCTCCCTGGGGAGAGGGTGGCCCGCGACGGCGTTTTCGCCAGCCGTCGCGGGCCGGGTGAGGGGTCAGTTGCACGATGGGACTAAATCCAATCGAATGCGCCGCGGTTCCAGAGCCAGACGTAACCCACGATCAAGATCCCCAGGAACACCAGCATCTCGATGAGGCCATACAGCCCCAGAACTTGAAACTGCACAGCCCAGGGATAGAGGAACACCGTTTCGACGTCAAAAACTACGAAGAGGATGGCGACAACATAGAAGCGCACCGTATACCGCCCGCGGGCGTCGGATTCCGGCGTGATCCCGCACTCGTAAGGCATAACCTTTTCCGGAGTGGGTTTGAAGGTAGGTCGAAAGAACTTGGCAATCCAGAGCAAGGCGGGAGGAAAGATGGCCGCGATGGCAAAGAAGATCAGAATCGGCCCGTATTGGTCGAGCATGTCCGCCGCACCTCCTCCGAATGTCCTCCATCATAGCACATGAACTGGTACAAAATTCCAGCAGGATGTTCATATAAACGCTTAGGATTTTCACCGCAAGCCAAGAAGTGAGTGCTCCGCAGTTTCGTAAGTGGTAGGAATCTAGCTTGACGCCACTGGGGCTAGCCCCTAAGCTAAGAGGTACCGGCGCCATGCGGAAATTGGCTGGTTCCAGGGGGAAGGACTTTCAAAGTCACGCTTGGGTTGGTACGGCGAAAGGCTGGAGTCCTTTTGGAGGTTCGCCCAGCACGAACTCGCTCGACTTCTCCTGCAAGAGCAACTGGTCAGGATCGTGGAGATGGATAGTGACGATCTTCCGTCGTTTGGACCGATCGACACCTCCCTCTTAGCGATGGCTGCGGAGTCGGACAGCCTCCTGCTGACTGATGAACGCGAGCTGAGGGGGCCGCTGCGACCGGGCGCAAATCAGGACGTGGGGAGTCTACGAAATCCTCGCGGAGTGGCAGAAGCGCGTCCCATGACGAGCGGTCAGCAGCACTCCCACTACTAGCAACTTGGCGTCCCTCTGGCCTGCCGCCCAACTCTGATCCACGGCCCATACCAAGTCATCGTGGGCCACCGCGGGTCGCGCGGACATCGTTTTGTAATGTCCGCGCCACCCCGCCAACCGAGGGGGCCTGCAGGGTTCTTAGAGAATCGTTGAATCCAGTCCGGCGATTTTGCTGAATCCTCTGTCGAACGAGACTACGTGGAAGTTGTGGAGCAAAGAGTCAGGCAAGGTGATTTTCGATGTCGGCATTAGTGAGGCGCAATGCGCCCGGATGCTTGGAACGGATCAGTGGAAGCGTTACCTTGCGGCGGCGCACCCTCCTATCACTGGTAACTGCCCGCTGCAACGCTTCCTGGATAAACTCCTTTAGAGTCGAGCCCCTTAACGCTGCCACCGACCTTATTCGGCGAAACAAGGAATCAGGCAGATCGACCGTGGTTCGCATAAAATCACATTCACACGGACGCGCCTGAGACGCAAGCAAAATCCAAGCCCGGACAGTGGCGTCGCCTGGAATTACCTCCCCTACAAACCACCGGTCATTCCCGCGAAGGCGGGAATCCAGTCCGCCGGCGGCGCGTTTCCAATGAATGGCTCGCGGAGTGGATTCCCGCCTTCGCGGGAATGACGAAAGCGTGGAGCGCCGATGTCTCGCGAATGGCGCCACTACCCAAGCCCGCCATGGGAGCGTGCGCACACGCGCCATTTACAAAAGCCAGGCACTAAAAATACTCTTGACAAATTCTCGTTCTATGCTAGGCTATACTGCTGGACTTTGCGGCGGGGGCTGTCTTGTCTTGCCGAGTGCCGGCCCCTCCCCTGACCGCTGGACCGGGAGGCAGGGGTTATCTTTGTGGCTGAACTTCTTCGGTTGGTCAGAGCAATGACAGTCGTGGCGGAAGAGTCCGCCCTAAAAACTCGACCAAATGACTTGGAGAAATCCAGCGAGGCAAACGTGGACCCCCGTTCTTGCAGTCCGCGGCTTTTCTCAGATCCCCGCAGAATGGCTCTGCCCTACAAAAATGCAGGAACAAACCGGGAATGTCGATGAAAATAAAGGACGAGGTCAAATTGTCGGGGACTAGGGTAGCGCGGACCGCCGGTTTTGCGGTCCGCGGCTTTTCTCAGCCCCATGCACAAGCCGCAGACCCCGACAGCGGGGTCTGCTCTGTAAAAATGAAGGAACAAACCGGGAATGTCTATGAAAATAAAGGGACGCGCCAAATTGTCAAGGACCAGGGTAGCGTGGACCGCCGGTTTTGCGGTCCGCGGCTTTTCTCAGGCCCATGCGCAAGCCGCAGACCCCAACAGCAGGGGTCTGCGCTACAAAAATGAGGGAACAAACCGGGAATGTCTATGAAAATAAAGGAACAAGACAAAAAGTCGAGGAGCGGCGTGGCGCACGGTCCCCGGTTTTGATCCAGGGGCTTCCTCTCAGGCCCGTGTACAAGCCGCAGACCCCAACAGCGGGGGTCTGCGCTACAAAAATGAAGGAACAAACCGGGAATGTCTATGAAAATAAAGGGACGGGTCAAATTGTCGGGGACCGGGGCGCGAATCCCTTGCCGCCACACAGACACATTGTCGCTTTCGGCCCAACTAACTGTCTAGCCCCCACGTTCGACCGCCCGGCTTTCTGCTCGCTCCGCCCTTCTCTCGAAACTGGCCGCTAGCCCCCCGCACCCGAAGTTCTGACTTCCATCTTCTAGCTGAGCCATTCCGCCCCAAGGTAGACCGACGTCGCGATCCACAGCTTTTCCAGCGCGGGCAGCCGCACTCGCTTGCCAAACACGTTGTAGCCGCGACCTTGAATCCGTCCCAGAAGCCGCCAGTAAATCGCCGCCATGATTTCAGCGGCGACCATGGCGCGGCGGTCCTGCGGCGGAAGGAACTGGCGCGCCACGCGAAAGCAACGGCGGGCGCGGTCACACTCGAACTGCATGAGCTCGATGAAGGGGTCGTTATAAGCACCCGAAAGCAGCTCCGCGAAACGCACACCGAATTGCTCCAGATCCTCGCGCGGCAGGTAAATGCGCGCGCGCCGCGCGTCACTCTGGATGTCTCGCAGGATGTTGACGAGTTGCAAAGCTTGGCCGAGATTCACGGCGTAATCGCGCGTCCGGGGATCCGTATAGCCGAAGATTTCAATCGCAATCAGGCCGATGGTGGAAGCGACACGATAGCAATAGCGAGAAAGGTCATCATAAGTCTCGTATTGCGCGCCGGCCAAATCCATCTCGAGGCCCAGGATCAGATCCTCGAAGGGTTGGCGGGGTATTTTGAATCTCCTGATGCTTCGAGCGAGCGCGGCCAATTCAGGATCAGCGAAAGTCGCGTGGCGCTCGGAGTAACAATCGTCAAGCGCCTGGCGGTAACGGGCGATCTCGAGAGCGGCTTCCTCCGGCGCGAGTCCACTATCCACAATATCGTCACCGCGCCGCGCAAAAGCGTAGACGGCTTCGATGGCTCGCCGCTTCTCGCGCGGGAGAAATACAAACGAGTAATAGAAATTGGTGCGGCGGTATGGGACGGAGCGAAAATCCTTCATGGCAGCGCTCCGGGCGGGCTGGTGATAACGGGAACGTGTTCGGCCCCTCCCACCGGGAAAGCCCGCCGGGCGCGGAAATAGAGACGCACGAAGTCCAGCTTCGAGAGGGAGGGCCTGTGGCGGAAAACGTCATAGCCCGCAGATTCGATTTTGCGAAGCACCGTCATTCCGCCCAGCCAGGTGAGGCGGAGCTGAAGCCGCAAATCCGGCACAACCTTTTCCGGCAGGGCTTGGCCTTGCTCGAACAACGCGCGGGTGCGGGCTATTTCAAACTTGAGCAGCTCACGCCAGCGCTCGTCCAGGCGTGCGGCGCGCAGGTCGTCAAGCGAATAGTTGAACCGCTCGAGGTCTTCCAGGGGCAAGTAGATGCGGTCGCGTTCGAGGTCCACGGCAACGTCCTGCCAGAAGTTGGCGAGCTGGAGCGCCGAGCAAATGTAATCCGAAAGGGCGAAAAGCTCGGCTTCGCGGTGGCCAAATAGTTCGAGCACCAGCCGCCCGACGGGGTTCGCGGAACAGGAGCAATAAGCCAGCAGAGAGGAGAAATCCCGGTGACGATTTACGCGCACATCGGATTCAAAAGCGCGCAGCAGGCCGTCGAAATTCTCGAACGACAGGTGGAATCGCTCCACCGAATCTTGCAGCGCCAGGAAAACCGGATGCCCTGCTTTGCCGGAATAGCATTCACGCAGCAGTTCACGCCATGCCGCGAGTTTCTCGAGCCTGCGCTCGATTCCGGGCTCGTCGGCAAGATCGTCGGCGTATCGGGCAAAAGCGTAGACGGCTGACAGCGCATCACGCTTGTCGCGAGGCACAAGGCGCGACGCCACGGGGAAATTTTCGTAATGACGGCGCGCCAGGCGGCGGCACCGAGCATAGGCGGCCCGAATCCTCTCATCAGCATAACGCATACGCAAACTGATCGCTGACCCTGGAATTGACCCATGGACTCATTTGCTCATTGTCTCATTGGTTCATCGGTTCATTGCACTCGAATCGGTGATGCAGTGTATCAATGAACCAGGGCAATGACTCAATGGCTCAATGGCTCAATGACTCAATGACTCAATCCCTCAACGGGTTTCCGGTTTATTTTCGGGCTTGCGTCGCCGCAGGAAGGCCGGTACGTCGTAGTCATTTTCAGGAATCTCGGCGCTCATCTCCGGCGGTTCCTGCTCCACGGGAAGCTTTTCCTTTTTGGCAAGCGCCGACCGAACGCTTTGCTGCGCAGTGCGGACGGCCATGGAGGGGCCGGTCATCGGCTTGATGCCCAGTCTCTCGGATTTAATCCCCGTGGCAATGACGGTAACTTTCACAGCGTCACCCATCGACTCGTTGAGGACCGCGCCGAAAATGATATTGGCGTTTTCCGCTGCCGCCTTCTGCACAATGCTGGACGCCTCGTGAACTTCGAACAGGGTGAGCTTGCTGGATCCCGTGATATTCAGCAGGATGCCCTGCGCTCCGTTGATGCTGCCGTCTTCGAGCAGTGGGCTGGCAATGGCGCGATTGGTGGCCTCGACGGCGCGGTTCTCTCCCTCGGCCTCAGCGGTTCCCATGAGCGCGTATCCCATGCCCTCCATAATCGTCTTGATGTCAGCGAAGTCGCGGTTAATGATTCCCGTAATGGTGATGATATCGGAAA
>Ga0326728_10003788_pt1 | contig 46057 bp, 41 predicted proteins | sample MB3enrmetagenome_FD_207602 | JGI IMG/M metagenome (GOLD analysis project Ga0326728, IMG submission 207602) | Lab enriched peat soil microbial communities from McLean, Ithaca, NY, United States - MB31MN | ecosystem: Environmental > Terrestrial > Soil > Wetlands > Peat | place: USA: New York...
TCGGAACGGCGCAACCGCGGTGGAGGGATATCCCGAGCGCATCGTCGATATCCTGCAAGACCCCGCGCGCCAAGTCACCGACATTCCGGGCATCGGCAAAGGGCTGGCGCACGTGCTGCGGGAGATCGTCGAGCGGCAGTCGTGCGAACGGCGCGACCTGCTGCTGCAGAAGTTCCCGCCCACCGCGCTGGAATTCCTCAAGATCCAGGGATTGGGTCCCAAGAGCATTGCGCTGATCTTGCAGCACTACCGGATCAGCACCATGGACGAGCTGGAGCGTCTGTGCGTGGAGCAGAAACTGCGCGTCCTGCCGCGCATGGGCGCCAAGCTGGAAGAGAAGGTGCTGCGGTCGATCGCGCAGTACCGCATGCGCAGCGGACGCTACCTGCTCAGCTATGCCGAAGGCGTGGCCGCGGAGCTGGCCGAGGCGCTGAAGAGCACGCCCGGAGTGGAGACCATCACTCCCGCCGGGAGCCTGCGGCGCGGCCGCGAGACCGTCGGCGACCTGGACCTGCTGGTCACCGGGCCCGCGGCGGAAGCGGTGCTGGACCGTTTCATCGCCTATCCCCGCGTCGAGGAAGTCCTGGGGCACGGCGAAAACAAAGCCAGCGCCAAAGTGGGCCGCGAGGGTTTGCAGGTGGACGTGCGCGCCCTGGCGCCCGCCAGTTTCGGCTCCGCCATGCAGTACTTCACCGGCAGCAAGGACCACAACGTGGCCATCCGCACGCGCGCCGTGCGCATGGGTCTGAAGCTCAGCGAGTACGGCCTCTTCCGCGTGGCGGACGACTGCAAAGTGGCGGGCGAGACCGAAGCCGGCGTCTACGAGGCGCTCGGCCTGCCCTGGGTTCCACCCGAGCTGCGCGAAAACACGGGCGAGGTGGAAGCCGCCGCGGAGGGCCAATTGCCCGAACTGGTGGAACAGCGCCACATCCGCGGCGACCTGCACATGCACACCACCGAGACCGACGGGCGGGCGTCGATGGAGGAAATGGCGGAGGCGGCGCTGGCCCGCGGCTACGAGTACATCGCCATTACCGACCACTCCAAAGCCCTGGCCATGGCCAACGGGCTGGACGAAAAGCGCGTGGTGGCCTTCGCGCGGCAAGTGCGCGAGCGGAACCGCGGCGGCGTGGGCATCCGCCTGTTTTCCGGCATCGAGTGCGACATCCTGCGCGACGGCTCCATGGACCTGGCCGAAGACGCGCTGGCGGAGCTGGACCTGGTGATCGGCAGCGTCCACAGCCACATGAATATGGAAGCGGCCGAAATGACCGGCCGGCTGCTGCGCGCGCTGGAGTGTCCGCACCTGCGGATTCTGGGACATCCCACCGGACGCATCCTGCTGCATCGCGATCCCTTCCCATTCGATTTCGACCGGATTGTGGCGGAGGCCGTGCGGCGCGGCGTATGGCTGGAGATCAACGCCAGCCCCGAACGGTTGGACCTGAACGGCGTCATGGCCCGCGCGGCCAAAGCCAAAGGCGCGCGGTTCACCATCTCGACCGACGCGCACCATCCCCGGCAGCTCGACCAAATGCGATACGGCGTTCTGACCGCGCGGCGCGGCTGGCTGGGTCCGGGAGACATTCTGAACACGCTGCCGCTGGACCGCTTCGCGGCGGCGTTGCGCGCGAAACCGTGAGAACACCCAAGGACAACATGAAAATCACTTCTTCCCGTGAAGTCTACCAATGCAATCTCTTTCGCGTCACTGAGGACGAAGCCGTCGATCCGAAGAGCGGCTTTACCATCCGCCGCTCGGTGGTCCGGCATGCCGGATCGGCTGTCATGCTGGCCGAGGATGAAAAGAAGCGCATCCTCCTGGTGCGGCAATACCGTCTGCCGGCCGGGAAGGCCATCTGGGAGCTGCCCGCCGGGCGGCTCGATCCCGGCGAAACGCCCCTGGCGGCGGCCAAGCGCGAGTTGAAAGAAGAGACCGGGTACCGGGCGAAGAAGTGGACGCGGCTGGTGTCCTTCTGGGTGAGTCCGGGATACGTGCAGGAGCGCATGACCATCTACCTGGCTCAAGGCCTGACGGCCGGCGACGCCACGCCAATGGACGACGAGCGCATCGAAAGCCGCTGGTTCACCAGGCGCGAGATCGCGGAGATGATCCGCACGCGCAAGATCGAAGACGCCAAGACCATGATCGGGTTCCTGACGCGGAGGCCCTGACCAAGAACCGCTTGCTTACGCGGGCGGCTCCGTGTAAGGCGCGGTATCATTGTCTGTCTGATTCCCGTGAGATTTCGGTCACTCCTGTTAAGCTTGGCTTTCGCCGCACTGCCGGCTTTTTCACAGACTCCCGCCGAGATTCAGGGTTCCGTGGTGGATGCCCGCGGCGGCGAAGCCCTGGCGAACGTGGTCGTCCAACTGGTCGGCGCGCCCTACCGCGCCACCACCGATTCCGCGGGCCGCTTTCACATCACCGGCCTTCCGCCCGGCGATTACACGGTCAACGTCTCCACGGTGGGTTATCACCTGGCGAAAAAGGCCTTCCACCTGGACGCCGGTGAAACCAAGGAATTCGAGGTGGTGCTCAGCCCCGACACGTTCCACCAGACCGAGACCGTGGTCGCCAGGGCCGATCCCTTCGAGACCACGCGCGAGGACAGCCCTTCGACCCTGGTGCTGGCGGGCAACGACGCCAAGAACCTCGGCAGCGTGCTGGCCGACGATCCGCTGCGCGCCGTCCAGGGGCTGCCGGGCGTCAGCTCCAACAACGATTTCGACGCGCGGTTTTCGCTGCGCGGCGCCGATTACAGCCGCATCGGGCTGTTCATCGATGGGGTGTTGCTGCACGCGCCGTTCCACATGATCGAAGGGACTTCGGTTAGCGCATCGGGGACGGCCTTCAACGCCGACATTGTCGAGGAGATGGAGTTGTACCCGGGCGCGTTCCCGGCGCGCTACGGAGACCGCACCGCGGGCGTGCTGGACGTCACCACTCGCGACGGCAACCGCTCGGACTATACATTCCGCGTGGAAGCCAGCATGTCCAACGCGGGATTCCTGGCGGAAGGGCCATTCGGCAAGAAGACGAAGAAAGGCTCGTGGCTGGTGTCCGCGCGCAAGAGCTACCTGCAGTACATCCTGGAACGCACCTTTCCCGACAACTCCATGGCGTTCGGCATGGAGGACGTTCAAGGGCGCCTGGCGTATGACTTCAGTCCCCGGAATGCCATCACGCTGTTCGTGCTGGAAAGCTATTCGGACCTGGACCGGTCCAGTACGCGCAGCACGCTGGGCATCAACTCGCTGATGGAGGCCGGCTACCACTACACCCTGGGAAATCTCGGCTGGCGATACTCGCCGAGCGACAAACTGCTGATCAAGAACCACGCCGCATGGATGCGCGAGAAGTCCAACGGTTCCAATCCTTCCAGCAAGCCATTGGGAGGCGATACCTACGGCGAGTGGGTCTGGAATACCGACGTCTCCTGGATGTGGAATGCGCGCGCGCCGCTCGAAGCCGGCTGGAGCGCGCGGCAACTCCGCGAAGAGGGCACCTCCGACCAATACCTGACGAACCAAGTGGCGCCGAACGTGAAGGACCATTGGAACGGCACAGCCACGCGCACCGGCGGTTACGTGCAGCAATCCTGGCTGGCGTGGAGCGGACGCGTGCGCCTCAATGGCGGCGTGCGATGGGACCAGAACTCGCTCGACCATGTGGCGGCAACTTCTCCCGCGGCGTCTCTCTCGCTGCGCGTGGCGCAGGGCACGCACTTCGACCTGGGATGGGGACAGTACGTTCAATATCCGGAGATCTCGGTGCTCACATCGCCCCTGGGCAGCCGCTGGATGCTGCCGCAAAGATCGACGCACGCGGTGGCGGGGGTGGAGCAGCGCCTGGGCCGGCGTACCCGCCTGCGCGCGGAATTCTACAATCGGGACGACCGCGACATGGTGTTCCAGCCGACCTACTACGCGCGCCTGCTGCTCCCCAAATACACGGTCTTCGCTCCGTCTTCGAATCCGCAGTATGTGAATTCGCTTCGCGGATATGCGCGAGGCTTCGAGTTCTTTTTGCAACGCAGCAGCGCCAACCGGTTCACCGGCTGGATATCGTATGCGTTCGGACGGACCGATAACCGCGACGGCGTTACCGGAAACCGGTTTCCTTCGGACTTCGACCAGCGGCACACCGTCAACGTATATGGCGGCTACCGGCTGAGTCCCACGGTGAACCTGAGCCTGCGCTGGGAATACGGCAGCAACTTTCCGATTCCGGAATACCTGACGAAAGTGGGATCGCTCTACTACCTCACCACCGTGCTCAACCAGTTGCGGTTGCCCTCGTACCAACGGGCCGACTTCCGCGTCAACAAGGCCTGGACCCGCAAGAAGTGGCGCGTCACGCTCTACGGGGAAGCGGTCAACCTGACCAACCGCACCAACTACCTGTTCGACAGCTTCAACGGCTACACCAGCTCCACGCACCAGGCCTACATAACCCTGGACAAGATGTTTCCCATCCTGCCCAGCGTGGGGATGGTGCTGGAGCACTGACCACCGGAGCCGGTAGCGGAAGGCTTTTTACGCGCCTCCGCCCAGATCGATGCGGAACTTCGCGCCCTTGCCCGGCTCGCTTTCCACCGAGATGTGTCCCTTGTGATCGCTCACCACCGATTGCACGATGGCCAGCCCCAATCCCGTGCCGTGCGTCTTGGTGGTGTAGTACGGGGTGAAGAGCCGCTCGCATTCCTCGGGCGTGAGCCCCTGCCCGGTGTCGGAGACTTCCAGCCTGATGCCCTCGCCCAGCGCGCTGGTGCGTATGGTCAGCGTCCCTCCCTGTGGCATGGCATCGATGGCGTTGAGGATCAGATTGTGGAGCACGCGCGTCATCTGCTCCGCATCCGCCGATACGGGACCGAGGTCGCGCGCCAGGTCCAGCTTGGCTGCGATGTGCGCCTGGGCGAGCTGGCCTTCGAATAAGCGCGCGGTCTCCGAGACGAGCTGGTTGAAATCGACCGGCTGCATTTCGGGAGCCGGCATTTTGGCGAAATCGCTGAAGCGCCCGATAATCTGTTTCAGGTTCGACAGCTCCGCCAGCAGCGTGGAGGCGCCCTCGCGAAACACTTCGTCGAACTGTTCGGGATAGTTCTCTCGGGCGCGCTGCATGTTCTCCACCGTGATCTGCAGCGGGAACAGCGGATTCTTGAGTTCGTGCGCCAGGCGGCGCGCCAGTTCCCGCCAGGCCGCCACGCGCTCCGCCTGCACCAGCCGCTGGCGCTGTTCCACCAGTTCGTGAGTCATGCGGTTGAATGCCCGGGCCAACCTTCCGATTTCGTCCGCGGAGGCCACTTCCACCGTCGTGCCCCACTCTCCAGCGGCCACTCGTCCGGCGCTCTCGGCCAGCTTTTGGACCGGCCGGGTGATGCGCGCCGTGGCCCACCACGCCAGCACCACGCCCATCAGGATGCCTCCCGCCGCCACCCAAATGCCGGTGGACCGCAGCGAGGCTTCCAGTTCCACCAACTCCCGCCGCGAACTGGCGATCAACAGCACACCCAGCAGGGTGTCCTCGTAACCCGGCAGCGGCAACGCGTGGAAGGTCTCGGCATCCGCGCCCCGCCCCAGGATGCGGGTGGTCTGCTTGCGGTCGCCGAGGACCTGCCGCACCAGCGGCTGCACCATCTCGGCATCTCCGAAGCGGCTGTCGCCCACCAGTTCGGCCGGCGAGAACTCCGGCTCCAGGTTGCGATAGAGCAGCACCCGCATGCCCTTCGGCAGCACCAGTGTGGAGAGGAACTCGCGGTCCAGCTCCTGTCCGCCCACCACGTACAACTGGCGGTCGGCCACTCCCACCGTGCCCACGGCCAGAAGCGACAGGGCCACGCCATCGGCCAATTCCTCGCGTTTCAGAAAAGCGCCCAGGCTGTGCCAATCCGTGCCGCGGGTGAGCCACTCCTCGCTGTACCCGAACCGCGCGGGCCATTCCGCGGAGGAAATGATGGTGCCGTCCCCGGCGACCAGTTCCAGCAGCTTGAGTCCATGGGCGGAGGCCAGATCCTGGGCGGCGTCGTAGTAAGAAGAGAAGTCGGCGGAGGTCGCAATGGCGCTCAACGTGTCGGAACCGGCGATGCCGTTCACCGCGCGGACGATTTCCTCTCTGCGCCTGTCGAATTCCTTTTGAAACTGCGCCACCAGCGCGTCGACCCGTTGGGCCTCCACGCCCTCGAACGCCTGCCGCGTGCTGCCCGAAACCAGCACCTCCACCAATCCAACCGACACGACTACCGCCAGCGTGAAGATGACCAGCAGGCGGGTTCGGAAAGTCACGGCCGTCCGCCTTCCAACCACAGATTCTCGAAGCGCCATTCGCCCAACGGAGAAATGCCCGGACCGCCTTTGACTTTCGGACTCACTCCATAGATGTCCGGAAGGTGGAAGAGCGGGGCCACGCGGAATCCCTCCAACAGCGCCTTCTCCGCGGCGTAGAGCGCTTCCGGCGATACGGCGCGCGCCGGCGGATTGGCCCCCAGCGCGGCTGCCACCACCGTCAGGGCGCGCGCCGGGTCGGTGGAGACGATGCGGATCTCGGTCAGCCTCACGTCCGCATTGCCGGATCCGACCGCGACCGTCAGCCCGACATCCCGGGCATTCAGGGCGATTCGTTCGGCCATGGGCCGCAGGGCGGGGTCATCGGCGCTCAGTGTCAAACTTCGCGCGGCGGCCGGCATGCCCGATAGCAAAGTGCGCGCCCGGGCGATATCGGCGGTCGCCGGAAACAGGAAGGCGTATCCGGTGAGCCACTGCGGCAGGAGCGCGCCCGAGATCTCTCCCTGCTGTTGCAGCAGCACGCGGTGGATGGCGCCGCGGTCCACCCCCAGCGAGAGGGCTTCCCGAACGCGCGCGTCGTCCACACGCGGGCCGAATACCAGCGCCAGCACGCGCACCGGCGCCGACGGCCAGACTTTTCTTCCCGCCGGCTGGCGTCGCAGTTCGGTAAGACCCAACTCGATCAGATCGGCCTTTCCCAAGTCGAGGTCGATCGCCTGGTCCCGCAACGGCCGCGCCAGTTCCACTTCCACCCGATCGAGGTACGGCCGGCCGCCCGCCGCGGTCTCGCTGGCCTCGTAGACCGCCCGCCGCCCGCCGTCCCACTGGGTGATGGCAAAGCTCCCGTTCAGATCGGCGATCCCGGCGCCAATCTGCGGGGGATCGGCCGAATCGCCGGGCAGCCGCACTTCCACCCGTAACGTGCCGCCGTACCGCGGCCGCGTTTCCGCGCCGGCCCATTCGGCCAGCCCCGCCATCAGGCCGGCGGCGCTAATTGCCGCAAGCCACCGTAAGGATATACGCCGCATACTTGCCCGCCGTCAAATCCCGTTCCACCGCCAGCACCGACGCGGCGCCGGCCGGCCACAACGCCGTCACCGGGCCGGCAAAAGCGACCGGTTCCGCCAGCGGCGCCGCGGCGCGATTCGCCACCGCGAACACTTGAACCGCGTCGGGCTCGCTCGAGTCCGTTGCCCGCGTGGCCACGACCTGCGAGCCGGAGCCGCAGCTCGCATCCAGGCCGGCGATGTCGCTGCCCCAGCCCGCAATCGTGCCGGCGGCTTCGAACGAGGCATCCACAATCTGCGTGCGGCCGTCGAGCGTCGCGAGCAGCCAGAACGTGCGGCCCTGGTCCTCCACCGCCGCCGCGGAATAGAATGGCGGAGCCGTCTTGCGCAATCCGGACTGCGTCACCACGCGGCCGTCGAAGTAGTTGCGCGCCGCCGCGAAGTTCGCCAGCAGGATGCCGCGGCTGCCGGATTCCAGCAGCCAGGGCTCGTCGGCCGCGTGGCATTGCATCGACGGAACGGAGTCCAACGCGCCGTTGCACACCATTCCCGGCAGAAACACCTGGAAGTTCTCGCCGGTGATTCTCAGGCGTCCCCTCAGGTCCCGCGGCCAGGGCCTCGGAGGCGTGAGCGGCGCGGACTGGCGCGGTTCCCACTGCCCCGTGGAACCGGCGCCGCGCCCGTAGACCGTCACTTTCGAGGGCGCCAGCACCAGCATGGAGGCTTCGGTGAAGGCGGCATCCAGAATCTGCTCGTCCTGCGCCCACACGCGCCGCTTGTCGAGAGTGAGCCTCGCCGGCAAACCAGTGGCGGCCGCTTCGCGCTTCCACGAGGCGATCCAAACCTGGCGATCGTCGCCCTTACGCGCCTCTTCCACCAGCAGGTATTGCGATTGATCTTCCGACAGCGTGAGCCGCGCCTCCACCCCGCCGCCAGTCTCGTTGGTGCGCAACCCCGCTTCCCGCAGCGCGGCTTCGAACGCGCCGCGCAACTCTTCCAGCGCGGCGGGACGCAGCGAGGACACATTGCGGCATGTCACTGAGACCGTGTCGCCTTTCCCGGCGAAGGCCGCCGTCTTGCGGGCCACTTCGCGCGCGGCGCCGCTCAGATCTTGAGCCGCCGTCGCGGCCGCCGGGAGGAAGAACAGGAGCGCGGTGAATGCCGCGGGCCACCCCTTCACGGCTGCGATCATAGCACATCGCGATTGCTTCTCCCGCTCATCATGCGGATCAGCCCGCGCAGGCAGCTTCGCGCCACCAGAAAGCAGACCGGGAATGTAATCGCCGCCATCACAATGCAACCCAGAGCGTTGTCCATAAGACCTCATCCTCGTGGGCAGGCGATTGGCCTGGCCCACCAGCGCCGCGGAACCCGTGACTGTATTTCGGAAATCATGTCTTTAGCGGCTCACCGTGGCCGAAGCTGTCCGAACCAGCGCCACGGTGGCGGCGCTGGCGGGAATCACCGAGCCGGGCGTGCGGGGAGCGACCGCGCCGAAGATGCCGTCCAGTTCGGGCGTGTGCTCGGCGTGAAGCTCTACCGCATCGCCCACCGCAACCATTTCGAACAACTCCTCCACATCGCTGTTGCGCAACCGGATGCAGCCGTGGGAAACGTTGCGTCCGATGGAAGACGGGGCGTTGGTTCCGTGGATCCCGTAACCCTTCACGCTCAGACCCATCCAGCGCGTTCCGATCGGATTCGATTTTCCAGGAGGAACAACCTTGCCATTCCCATACCAAGTAGGTTCCGCGAGGCGATTGATAATCTCATAAGAGCCGGTGGGGCTGGGCGAGGCCGGCGCGCCCACGGCGGTCGCGAAGATCTTCACCACGTGGCCCGCTTCCATCACTGCCAGTTTGCGATCGGCGAGGCTGACGACGATCTTCCGCGCGGGCCTGACCTGGTTTTCCGCGGCCAGCGCTTCGGCCGTCGCGAGCAGCATGACCCCCGTCAGGGTCGCCAGCCTTTTCATCTGCTCTTCCGCTCTGATCATCGTTCCGTCCTCCTGCGCCGGAACAAGAAGCAGAACGAAGGCCAGCCGCTAAATAGCTGACAACAAAGGAAACACGTATACGTTTGAACGTGTCAGTCCCAACACGTGTGGAAAGCCGGACGCAAGCCGGTGCTACCGGCGGGCAGCGACCGGCCGGCGCTCTAGTTAAAGACGGGCTCCTGCAAGCGGATGATTTTCTTCTGGATGGCGTACTGCACCAACTGCGCCTTGTTGTGGATGTCCAGTTTGCGCATCAGGTTGAATTTGTGGGCCTCCACGGTCTTCACACTGAGTTCGAAGCCGGTCGCGATCTCCTTGACCGATCTTCCCTCCGCCAACATCTTGAGGATCTCCCGTTCCCGCTTGGTCAGGGTGCCGAAGCGCGGCTGCCGCGGACCGGCGCCCTGGTGCCGGAAGCCATCGACCAGGCGCGTCAGCAAACGCGGGCTGAGGAAGCTGCCCCCGCGATGCACTTCGCGGATCGCGGTCAGCAACTGGTCGGCTGGGCTCTCTTTCAAAATGTACCCGCTGGCGCCCATGTCGACGCATTCCGCCAGGTAGTCTTCGTCGTCGTACATGGACAGGAAGACGACTCGGGTTTCGGGCCGTTCTTTGCGAATCAGCCGAGTGGCCTCGAAGCTGCTCATACCCGCCATACCGATGTCCATGAGCACCACGTCCGGACGAACCTGCCTCGCTATGACGACGGCGTCCGAAGCGTTGCCGGCCTCGCCCGAAACCTCGATATCCGACTCCGCCGCCAGCAAGGTTCGGATCCCTTGCCGAAAGAGAGTGTGATCGTCAGTCAAAAGCACGCGAATCTTCGCCATTCCCTGCCACTCCATTCTGGCCGACCGCCGCGGGGTTGCGAGGCAAATCCAGCGTTACGGCGACACCTTTCCCCGGCTCACTGCGTACCGCTAGTGTTCCACCGAGAAGAGTTGCCCGTTCGCGCATGCCTGCCAGTCCGAACGTCGGAAGCTGGCCGGCCCCCAGTTTTCCGGGAAAGCCAACTCCGTTGTCGCGAACGTTCAACCTGACTCTCTTATCGGCGGATTGCACGAAAAGGTTTACATGGGTGGCCTGGGAATGCTTGGCGACATTCTGTAGGCACTCCTGCGCGACCCGGTAGATCACCTCTTGGATCTGCCTTGGAATGCCATCGGAATCCGCCGCAATTCGCAATTCGACTTGCGCCGGAGACATCTTGCGGAACCGCGCCACCAGTTGTTGCAAGGCCGGTTTCAAGCCCAGCCGTTCCAAGACCGCCGGGCTCAGCGCCGCGATGATCCGCCGCAACTCCACCACGGTCCGTTCCGCGATACCGCGCGCCTCGGCCAGTCCCGAGCGTACGCCCGGAGGCGCGCCGCGCTCCATCATCTCCAGCTTCAACCGCAGCAGCAGCAGCGACTGGCCGGCTTCATCGTGCAGTTCCCGCCCGATGCGGCGCCGCTCTTCCCGCTCGGCATGCCGCGATTCCGTTTCCAATCGCCGCACCTCGCGCCGCAGCCGGGACCGCTCGATGGCCTCCACGCAACGTCCGGCGGCCGCGTCCAGCAAGGTCAGCTCCCGGGGCAGCCATGGATAGGGCGCGGCGAATCCGAATTGGATCAACCCCGTCTTACGCAGCGGATACGACCAGTAGGACGCGTGGCGGCCGCGCATGGCTGGGTCGGCAATCAATCGCTCATTGGGCTCGCCGCGCTCGATGTAGAGCGCACGCGACAGTCTCCGATCGCGGGCGCCGTCCTGCAGGATCAAGCGCCCGGCCCGCGCCCGAAAGGCGTTGGTCAAAATGCGGACGAACCGCCGGAGGAGATCCTCCAGGTCCTTGGCTTCGGTTTCCGCCCGGTAGAGGCCGAAAAACGCCTGAGTTTCGGCTTCTCGAACCCCGTAGAAGGCCTGGTTCAACGCGAACAGCGTGGCCAGGCGCAGTTGTTCCCGCGCCGGCTCAAACCGCCCGACGATCGACGGAGCGAGCAGGCTGTCGAAGCCGTCCAGCGCTTCGCTGACGCCGGCCGGCGACACATTCAGCTTGGCCAAACGGCGCCCGTTGTACTCCACTTGCTCCAGGAACTGCGGGAGCGAACGCAGCCGGGCCGCGGCGGTGGGAGCGGAGGCCAGGATGGCGCGGCAGGCCGTGTCGTCGAAGCCGCGGCGCAGCGCCGCGCGGAAGCGGCGGTCCAATCCATCGGCCAACGGGCGAATGGCCCGCAACATGAGCCTGACGTGGCGGCGCGCGGCAGGGGTGAAAAGGGGCACATTCACGATCGGAGCACCACTTGATTGGGTGGGTTCGGGACGCGCGCTTTCTCAGAAATCGGACTTCCCGCTTTGGTACCATTCGACAATACGAACCGAGGGGATCATGAAAGAAGTTATCGCGTTTTTGAGCTTCGACGGGAACTGTCGCGAAGCCATGGAATTCTACAAGACCTGCTTCGAGGCCGAGCTGTTCCTCCTGCCGTTCTCCGAAGTGCCCGGCGGTTTACTCGCCGCGGCGGAGAAGGCGCAAGACAGGATCATGCATTCGACGCTGACGAGGGAAACCACCTTCCTGATGGCGGCGGACATCGTTCCCGGACCGGCCTTCCGGCGCGGCGACGATTTCTCGATAATGGTTCATTGTGAGAGTATGCAGGAGCAGGAGAGACTTTTTGCCGCGCTCGGCGAAAAGGGCCAGATCACGATGCCATTGCAGGATACCTTCTGGGGCGCCCGCTTTGGGACGCTGACCGATCGGTTCGGCATCCGTTGGATGTTCAACTTCGCACACCTCAAACAGGGATAGCCGGACGTCCGTATGAGTCGCACGCCTGGCCTACTGCCGCGCTACCCGAAACGTCCCACGTACTGCACCTCTTCTTCCAGCTCGACCCCGAAGCGTTGGCGGACGCTTACCTTCAACTCGCCGATGAGCGCGCAAAGATCGGCGGCCGTGCCGGCTCCGGCGTTGTAGATCAGGTTCGAGTGGTAGTCGGCTACGTGAATGCCGCCGCGGCGCATGCCTTTGGCGCCCACCTGCTCCAGGAACCAGGCGGCGGGAACCTTGCCTTCGCGCACGGCGGAGGGCGGCACCTGCGAGGCCGCGCCCGCGGGAAGATCCTTCAGCAGGAGGTTCTTGAAGATACTCCCCGCGCACTTCAACGTGACCGGGAATTTCCGGTTGCGGACCTTGACGATGTCTGCGGCGGTGCGCCGAAGCATGGCGCTGTCGGCCGGGTCGAGGCGCAGTTCGGCGGAAAAAATCATCCAGTCCTTGTGACTTTTGAAGACGCTCTCGCGGTAGCGAAACTGGCATTCCGGGTTGCCGAACGCGCGAACCGCGTTTCCGTCGAAGAAGCGGACGCTCGCGATGCGCTCGGAAATCGAATGGCCGTACGCCCCCGCGTTGCCGTAAATCGCCGCTCCCACCGAACCGGGGATACCCGCGAGCGTCTCCAGCCCTTGCAGTCCGCGCTCGATGGCGAAATCCACCAGCGCTTCGAGGTTCGCGCCGGCGTCCACCGATAGGCAGTTTCCGGCGGACGCGATTCGGTCCGCCCGGTAGCGCAGCACCAGGCCGCGAAAGCCGTCGTCGGAGACGATCAGGTTGGTGCCCTCGCCGATCACCACCACTTCGATGCGGTTCTCTTTTGCCGCCGCCAGCGCGGCTAGAAACGCGTCCACGCTGCCGGTTTCGGCATAGAGATCCGCCTCGCCGCCGATGCCGAATCGAGTGTAGCGGGAAAGGGGAGTGTGAACGGAAAGTGCCAGGTCAGGAATTTCAGCGAGGCGCGCCTGCGCCTCTTCCGCGGTCGGCATCACCTCAATTATAGGGGTGGTGGAGGGAAGCTACACGAGCCGAGGAGTCCAGCCGCCGCGCCGGACTCCTCGACCCTGGCTGCCGCCCGCAGCGCCGACTGCCGGCGGCAGGTGAGAAGTCCGGGCCCCACCGGACTCCTCAAGCTTTGGAATGCTTACTCGAGAAACAGCTTTCTTTCCGCCTCGCGACGCCGCGCGAGGCCCGGCAGAGCCGCTCCATTGGCGCCATGGTCGATGTTCAGAAGTTGTTGAGCGGCTCCCGCGAAATCGCCGGCATTAAGGCTCGCCACCAGGTGGGGACAGGTTTTCGGCAGCCGCAATGCTCCGCCGCAGAGGTTGAAGCACAGCGATACCAGGGCGTCCCATTGCCCTTGGGTCAAATTCATGTGGACGACCGACGGCAGATCCCGCTCGACTTCCTCGATGTCCTCCGCCAGCAATTCCCCGGCCCGTTCTTGGGAGATGTGCATCTCCGGCTGCACGCCGCGAGTGTGGCCCCATCCGATGGTCCACACCCCGGCCGGGCAGCGATAGGCTTCGAGTCGCAGCGACTCGAAGCCTTTGATGAGATCAATTCCCGATTGGCTGATCTTCATTGCGCCAATTCGCCTTATCGAAGTTGGCCAGTACGAGGTGCGTGAACCGGTAAACCCACAGGTAGAGCGGATTTCCCGTCGCGGCCGGTTCCGGCAGTGCGCGCGCGGCGGCGGAGAGCAGGATCGCCCCCAGGCCGCCGGTGAATAGCGTACCGAAATCGAAGTGCATAGACGTTACTTGGAAGTGGTAGAAGTGGTAGCCGGCTGCAGAGGCGCCGCTTGGCCCTTTACTGCCGGGATGATCGACTTAACGTCGGCGACCAACGCCGCGTCCAGTTGCACGTTGAGTCCGCCGGCCGCGACGGCCGTACCGGCGTCGGTGATCGCCTTGATAATCGCGCCCAGCACGGCGAAGGCCGCGCGTTCGATGTTCACGGCCGCCGGGCAGACGAGCCCGGTCACCGCTTCGATGGTGGATGCCTGCGTCGCCGCCTTGGTCAGCACGGGAAGGACGCTCGACTGAATGGTCTTCGCCACGGCGACAATGTCCTTGGCCGCCGAAGCGAAAGCGTGGTCTGCTGTAGTAATCAGATTCGTACTCATTTTTTCTCTTTCTGCCGGGTTCACCGGGCTTCGTCATGGCCTCGAAGAAAGGATCTGAACTCCCTGCACGGCCAAGCTCGCGGGATTCAAGTTCCGGTAAATGACGGCGCCATTGAGCCCGTAGCCGATCAGCCGGTCATACCACTTGGGCTTGGTCAACTGATTCACGTTGGTGGCGATTCCATTGGCGTTGACGCCAATCGATTGCCAGGCAACGATGGCTTGCGGGAGAGCCGAACTGATGTCGGCCGACGCTTTACCGAAGTTGAAGGCCGCGCGCTCGATTCCGCGGGAAGCCCCGACATACCGGTTGAAGACGCAATCGGGATTGTGTTCGCAGTCGAGGAACAGCGGTAACGCTTCGTTCACCTGCGCCGTAATCGCCGCCGAGTGTTCCAGGGTCGGCTTCAGGTCCAGGCGCAGCGCGTCCACCGTCCCGAGGGCCCGGTCGGTACGCGCCAGGGTATCGCCCAGGCGCCGGTCCGCGGTTTCGCGAAAGCCGGCCACTTCAGCCATTACGTCCGTCCGCAGAGCCGCGGCCTGCCGTTCCGTTCGACCGAGCACGTCTTGCCGCGCCGCGGTGAGCTGAAGGGTCAGGTCGCGGCGCGTGGCTTCCACCTGGTTCACCAGGGCAACTCGTGTGCATTCGATTTCGACGGGGATGGCAACGGCCACAGCGGTAGCCGCGCGCACCAGCAGGATGGTATACCCCACCAGCGCCGTCATGGCCGCCAGCAAGGCACACAGGAGAACCCTTTGAATCGTCTTCATCAGATATTCGGGCCCTTCTTGTTAAGGCCTTTTCTCTGACCCAACGCTAGCAGGAGCTTTGTCGGACAAAGTGCCACGAAATCGGTAAGCTGCTGATTCTACGGAGAAGAAAAATCGCTGATCCGTGTGACTGCGCTTTGCCGCGTTCGCGATCTCGCGGGAGTAGACGGTAAGCTATTGATATTATGGATCTTATTTGGGGGACTAAAGAAGGGAGCCAATCGACGGCGGAGAATCGCCGATACGCGAACCAAGGCAGGCGAATTCCGCGGTGACCCGCGTGCGCTGTTAACTACATGATTTCCAGCGTCTTTGTGGGGCGGGATGGCATCCTGCGGCCGGTTGTTAACCGGCCTGGGCGGCCCGTGCAAATGCCGCCCAGGCGGATTGACAATCCGCCGCAGGTTGACAACCTGCCCCACAACTTCAGTGGCTTAAGCTCCAGGCTTCTTGCGCGGCCGGGCGACGCGCTTTTTGACCGATCCGTCGCCCGACTGCTTGCGCGGCGCGCGCGGACGGCGTTGCGGCTTGGGAGTCGGCAGCGGCGCCGGGATCTCGCCGGTCGCCGTCGGTTGGCCGGGCACGATGGGCTGCGGCTCGTCCACTTCTTCCTCTTCGACCGGCACCGCGGGTTCCGGCTCCGGTGGCGGAGCCGGCGGATGGAATTCAGCCCCCAGAAACACCGTCAGGCCCTTTTCTTCGTCCGCCTGGATTCGCACCAATCCCTTGTCCTGGGCGTAGTTCAGCAACTCGCTGAACTCCTGGAATCCATACTCCCGCCAGTCGAAGTTCGGTTGCTCCTGGTGAACCCATTCGGAAAGTTCCTCGGCGCTCGATCCACTGTCCACCTCCATGCGGTGCGTTTCCAGCACGTCGCGCAGCAAAGGAATGGCCTGTTCTGGCTTGGCCCCCGGCTTTTCCGGCGCCCCGCCGCCCTTCATGCGGATCATGTAGCGGCCTTCGCCGCCGGTGACCTCCACGAAGTCGGCCTTTTGCAGTTTTTCCACGAAATCCGTGAAAGAGCTGGCGCCATAAGCTTTCTCGTTGAAAGTCGAATCCAACTGCAACATGGTCGACTTCAACAGTCCAAGCTGCGGCCGCACCTCGCGGCGTTCCAGCACACCCAGCGCGCGCTCCACCAGCGGCATGATCTGGGCCAGGTCGAGCGCCACCCGTTTGTGCGGCGGACGTTGCTGCTGTTGCTGCGGCGGTTGCTGCGGCGGCCGGTCGGCGTGTGGTTGCGTTTGCGGCTGTTGCTGCGCCGGTTGCTGCGCCGGCTGCTCTTTGTGGGAACCGCGCGGCCGCGGATCGTCGATCAACGATTCGTACGCCACGAATTCGTGGCAGTTCTTCTGCAGAATCGTGCTGGTGAAGGCCCTCCCGCCCACCACGAAGATGCGTTTGTCGTACTGTTTGAGCTTGTTCACCAGCGCGATGAAGTCGCTGTCGCCGCTGACAATGGCGAAAGCGTTGATATGGTCGTGCGTGAAGGCCATCTCCAGCGCGTCCAGCGCCAGATTGATGTCCGCTCCGTTTTTGTCTCCGCGCGGCGATGGGTCGCGTTGCACCATCTGCACGGCATGTTCGGAAAGCGCCCGTGTGGCGGATTCCTGTCTACCCCAATTCGCATACGCGAACTTGGTGACGATTTCACCGCGTTCCTTGAGCGCGTCCAGCACTGCGGCCACATCGAATTCGCGGTGCAGAGTGGACTTGACGCCGATTTCGATGTTGTCGAAATCAATGAACACGGCGATCTTCAGTTTTTGTTCCATTTGAGATTCCTTAAACCCGGCTGTCGGTGCGGTGACCAGACGGTCCGCCGCGCCTCGTATGCCACGAGCCCTCCCCTGGCCGGCGACATGCCGGCCTTGCGGAACAGCTAGCGTAGTTAGCCTCATGCGTAGTTTATCCTAAATCCGCGTGGGAAGATGCAGGTGTACCTCAACTTCTGCGCAACTTCCCCGCCAGTTCGGCTGCTTTTCGAAATTCTTCCTGCAATTGCCTGGTCCGCAGATTCTCCCTCAGGTGCTCGAGTTTCTGGATGTAGAGACCCAGGGCCCGCTCGATGAAGTCCGTATTGGTCGCCAGGATATCGCGCCACAAATCGTATGAGCTGAGCGCCAGCCGCGTCATATCGGTCAGCCCCGGACCGGCCACCGCGATGCGCTCGGGCGGATGAAGCTGCTCGGCCACCGTGGACGCCAGGCCGGTGGACGCCAATTGCGCCAAGTGGGAAGTGAAGGACACCACCCGATCGTGCTCCTCCGGATCCATCACCAGCGGCCGGCCGCCGATGCGCCGGATCCAGGCCACCAAATCGGCTGCCTGCTTCGTTTCCATGCCGGCCGGCTCTTCGGGCGTCAGCACCCAGGTGCACCCCTGAAACAGGTCCGCCTCGGCCGCCTGGGCGCCGCGTTTCTCCTTGCCCGCCATGGGATGCCCACCCAGGAACTGGCCCTGCGTGATGCTCTGCAGCGCCAGGTCCGCGATCAAGCATTTGGTGCTCCCTGCATCCGTGACCAGCGCATCGGGGCGCACCAGCGGAGCCAGGCGGCGGATGGTATCGAGAATGCGGCCGATGGGCTGCGCCAGAAAAATCAGGTCCGCCTCGGCGGCCGCTTCCACCAGGCTGGCCCCGCGATCGATCGCGCCCACCCTGGCCGCGTCGGCCAGCGCCCCCGGCGAGCTCACTCCCAGGATGGGCCCCGCAAATCCCGCTTTGCGCACCGCCAGGCCGAACGACGCGCCGATCAGACCGGTACCGACAATGGCTAGCGTCTTCATGCGAAAAAAAGTCGACAGTTTACAGTTGACAGTTAACAGTAACGCGAAGCGCCCGCTCACGCAGTGAGCCTGGTCCGTAACTGTGAACTGTAAACTGTGAACTGAGAACTTTTCTCAAATGCTCCTCCCCACCGCCGGGGCGATCATCCGCAACTGCCGCATCAATTCGTCGAACTGCTCCGGCCGCAGCGATTGAGCGCCGTCGCTCAGCGCGCGATCCGGATCCGGATGCACCTCCACCAGCAGCCCGTCGGCTCCCGCGGCAACCGCGGCGCGCGCCATGGGAACCACCTTGTCGCGCCGGCCGGTGCCGTGCGACGGATCCGCGATAATCGGCAGGTGCGACAGCTTCTTCACCACCGGGATCGCCGAAATATCCATGGTATTGCGAGTATAGGTTTCGAAGGTCCGGATTCCCCGCTCGCACAGGATCACGTCGTAGTTGCCGCCCGACAGGATGTACTCCGCCGATAGCAGCAGTTCTTCGATGGTGGCCGAGACGCCGCGCTTCAACAGCACCGGCTTGCGCAGTTTGCCGAGTTCGCGCAGCAGGGCGAAGTTCTCCATGTTCCGCGCGCCCACCTGCAAAATGTCGGCGTACTGCGCCACCAGCGCGATCTGGGTCTGGTCCATCACCTCGCTCGCCACCAGCAGGCCGTGGCGATCCGCCGCCTCGCGCAGCAGGCGCAAAGCCTCTTCTTCAATGCCCTGGAAGCTGTATGGCGAACGCTGCGGTTTGAAGGCCCCGCCACGGAGCACCACGGCGCCGGCCTTGGCTACCAGCTCGGCCGACCGCTCGATCTGCTCGCGGCTCTCCACGCTGCCCGGTCCCGCCATGACGACAATCCGGTCGCCGCCAATGGTAGTCCCGCCCACCTGGACCACGGTGCCGCCCGGCCGGAAACTACGGCTGGCCAGCTTGTACGGAGAGGCGATCCGGTGCGCCTCCTTCACGCCATCCATTACCTCGAAAACCGCCAGGTCGATGTCGTCCCTGCCGCCCACGCCTCCCAAGACGGTGTGCACCGTGCCGGTCGAGCGATGTACGTCGAAACTGGCGTCCTCCATGCGCTCGATCACCGCTTCAATCTGTTCCTCGGTGGCGCCATGCTGCATGACTACGATCATTGCTTGTCTCCCTGGGCGGCCATCCGCGCCCTTTGAACGATACGCATTTCGTCGATGATGCGCTCGAAGATGCGCCGCAGTCCCGCGGTTGTAATGGGGCCCAGGTTCGCCTCGGCGATGTTGGCGAAGACCTGGTCTTCGCGCTTGGGCTCGTAGATGGGCAATTGCGCTTCGCGCTTCACGCGCCCGATCTCTTCCACCACGCGCGTGCGCTCGTTCAACAGCTCCACCAGGCGCTTGTCCACATCGTCGATCATCACCCGGAACTGTTCCAGTTTTCCCTGCGCTTCGTCCTGGTTCATCGAGCCTCCGCAAAGCCGCCCTTGAGCCGGCGCGCAAAAGACTCCAGCTCGGTTTCCAGCGAATCCGTTCCGGAATACCGCTCGATCAGGCGTACGAACGCGCTTCCCACCACCACCGCCTCCACCAGGCGGCCAACTTCTCCCACCTGTTCGGGGCGCGAGATCCCGAATCCCACCGCCAGCGGCGAGTCCGTGATGGCGCGCATCGAGTGTACCAGCGGAGCCACCGCGTCCGAGAGCGTTTCCCGTTCGCCCGTCACGCCGGTGCGCGATACCAGGTAGACGAATCCGGTGGAGTACTGCGCCACCAGCCGAAGCCGCCGTTGGGTGCTGGTGGGCGCGGCCAGAAAGACCGTGTCCAACCCGCTGCGCTGCATCGTATCCACGTACTTGTGCGCTTCCTCCACCGAAGCATCGGTCAACAGGCAGCCATCGATGCCCGCCGCGGCGGCATCCCGCACCAGGCGGCCCAGGCCATAGCGTATCACCGGGTTCAGATACGTGAACAGCAACAGCGGAACCCGCAAATTCTCCCGCACCCGCGCGGCGATCTCCAGCACACCGGCCAGTGTCGTCCCGGCCCGCAGGGCGCGTTCGCCGGCGCGCTGAATCACCGGCCCATCGGCGATCGGATCGGAAAACGGAACACCCAGTTCGATGAGATCCGCTCCGCCGCGCACCAGGGCCTCGACCAGCGCCGGCGTGCGCTCCGGCGTGGGATCTCCCACCGTCAAATAGGCGATCAGGCCCTTGCGCCGGTCGCGCTTCAGATCTTCGAACAGCCGCCCGATGCGCGTCATGAATCCGCCTCGTCGAGCTCTTTGAAGCTCTCGCGGTAAATGTCGACGTCTTTGTCGCCGCGCCCGGACAAGTTCACCAGGAACAGCTTGTCTTTCTCCGCCGGGGCCCGCCGCACCGCCTCCGCCACGGCGTGCGCCGATTCGAGAGCCGGGATAATCCCCTCGGTCCGCGACAACAGCACGGCGGCATCCAGGGCCTCCGCGTCCGACGCCGCCACGTAGACCGCGCGCCCTTCGTCGTGCAGCAAAGCATGTTCCGGACCGATCATGGCATAATCCAATCCCGCCGAAACCGAGTGCGTCAGGGCAATTTGGCCATGCTCATCCTGCAACACGTAGCTGTAGGCGCCCTGCAACACGCCCGGGGCCCCGCCGCGAAACCGAGCCGCATGCTCTCCCGTTCTCGTGCCGCGTCCGCCGGCTTCAATGCCCACCAGTTCCACCGCGCCGTCCTGTAGAAACGCGTGGAAGATGCCGATGGCGTTGCTTCCGCCGCCCACGCAGGCGAACACCGTGTCCGGCAGGCGGCCTTCCATTTCCAACATCTGCCGCCGGGCTTCTTCGCCCATCACCTTTTGGAAGTCGCGCACCATCATCGGGTAGGGATGCGATCCCAGCGCCGATCCCAACAGGTAGTAGGTGTCGCCCACGTTGGTCACCCAGTCGCGCATGGCCTCGCTGATGGCGTCCTTGAGCGTGCGGCTGCCGCTCTCGACCGGCACGACTTTGGCGCCCAGCAGGCGCATGCGAAAGACGTTCAGCCGTTGCCGGCGCATGTCTTCCGAGCCCATGTAGACCACGCACTCCAGGCCGAACAGCGCGCACACCGTGGCCGTGGCGACCCCGTGCTGGCCCGCCCCGGTTTCCGCGATAATCCGCCGTTTCCCCATGCGCCGGGCGAGAAGCGCCTGTCCCAGGCTGTTGTTGATCTTGTGCGCGCCGGTGTGCAACAGGTCTTCGCGCTTGAAGAAGATGCGCGCGCCGCCCAGGGTCTCGCTCAACCGCCGGGCATAATAAACCGGCGTGGGCCGCCCGGCGAAGTGGTGCAGCAAGTCCGCCAGCTCCGCCTGAAACGCCGGGTCGTCGCGAGCTTCCAGGTAGGCCTTTTCCAACTCCTCCACGGGCGCCATCAGCACTTCGGGGACGAAACGTCCGCCGTAAGGGCCGAAGTGCCCGCCCTGGTCCGGTTGCGGCGTCATGCGCCCAGCGCCGCCCGGGCCGCTTGCAGAAATCCGTACATTTTGTCGAGGTCCTTCTTCCCCGGCGAGCTTTCGATGCGCGAACATGCGTCCACTCCCCACGGATTGGCCAACTCCACGGCTCGCGCGACATTGGAGGCGTCCAGCCCGCCGGCCACGATGATCCGCTTGCCGCTCCGCGCGGCGCGGCTCCAGTCGAACGTCTGGCCGGAGCCGCCATACAACTCGGCCGCCGGTCCGTCCAGGAGCAGGGCGTCGGCCGGCAAGTCCGCGTAGCGCGCGAAGTCGAACGCCTCGTCGACGCGCGCGGCCTTCCACACCGGCAGCGCCTCGGGATAATCCGCCGGCGTCTCGTCTCCGTGCAATTGCGCCACGTCCAAGCCGGCGATGAGCGCGATCTCCGCGATGCGCGCCGGCGTCTCATTCACGAACACGCCCACGCGGCACACGCCCACGGGACGAATCGTCGCCGCGCGCTCCGGCGGAATATAGCGCGGGCTGCGCGGGAAAAAATTGAAGCCGATCGCCGTCGCACCGCCGGCCATTGCGGCCTCGGCGTCTTCCGGGTTGGTGATCCCACAGATCTTGATCGTCATGCCGCCACCAGATCCCGGATGGCCGCCGCCGCGTCTCCGGACTTCATCAGGTGTTCGCCCACCAGGAAGGCGGTATACCCCGCCGCGCGCAATTTCGCCACGTCTTTCGCGCAGTGAATGCCGCTCTCGCTGACGCGCAACGCCGAGGCGGGGATGTGTTCGGCCAGGCGCAGCGAGGTGTCCAGAGTGACCTCGAAGGTGGTCAGGTCGCGGTTGTTCACACCGATGATGTTGCTGCCCGCCGCGACGGCCACGTCGAGTTCGCGGCGGTTGTGCACCTCCACCAGCGCGGCCATGCGGTACCGCGCCGCCGCTTCGCGAAAATCGCGGATCTCGCGCTCGGTGAGAATAGCGGCGATGAGCAGGATGGCGTCGGCTCCGTGCGCCGCGGCTTCCACAATCTGCGAACTGGCGATTGTGAAATCCTTGCGTAGCACGGGCAAAGTGGTGGCCGCGCGCGCCGCTTCCAGGTGCGCCAGGCTGCCCTGGAAGAAGGATTCTTCGGTGAGCACGGACAATGCCGCCGCGCCGCCGCGCTGGAAGTCGGCGGCGATGCGCGCCGGCGCGAACTCATGCACCAGCACACCTTTGCTGGGCGACGCCTGCTTCACTTCCGCAATCACCGCAGGAATGCGGGCCCGCAACGCGGCGGCGAAATCGCGCCGGGTAGCCATGGCGCTTTCGGCGCGGCGCTCCCAATCCTCGTGCGAGGCGCTGGCTGAGCCGATTTCTTCGCGCTTTCTGGCGACAATTCGGGCCAGAATGTCTGGAACAGTATCAAGCAAGGGTGTTTCTTTATCGTAGCAGAAGGGTTTCGGGAGACGAAGGCGGGGCAGCGTCAGGCCACTTGTTGCGCCCTTTCAGTGTCGGGGATCAGGGGAACGGAAACTGGGGTTTTGGGCTACCTGAGATTTGAGGATGCAAGGCTCGCGGATAGCCAGACGTAAAGGACGCTATGTTGCACTTCCTTGCTTGCACAAGGCGTGTACGCAGTACGCCCCCGGACCGAGTGTTACGACATTGGGGACGGGGAAAACATACAGGGTCTTCCGGTCGGGGCTAATCACAATCCGCTGCTCCACTATTTCATCCATCGCGGAATATAGGACGATCTGGATCGCGAACGACGAGCACACGGGATAAATTACGAGTGGGCCACTATGTTGGCGACCGTCGGGGTCCTCAGCGCTGACATCAAGAATGTGCGAGTCTGAACAACACGCCCTGAACCACGATCGAGGCTGTATCTCCGTAAGCTTCTCATGCATCAGCGTCAGGTGATCGACACGCCGACCATCCGCCATGTTGTGCGCTGTCCATTTCCCCTTCAGGTTTCTCGCCACCAGGTAGGATCGAAACCGCGACAGGTACTCGGTAACTTTGTTGGCCAGCAAGCCGAGAAGGAAACCAGCCGCAACCGTGATTCGTGGATCGTTCCAGAAATTGCTCACGCTGCTATTGTAGGCGGTTCGCCACGGGCATTGCGCTCTGGAAGGAGGCCTTCTCCGGATAGCGCTTCAACGATCGTTCTCACGTCGTCTTCGGCCATGTAATCTGCTAAGGCATACCGCTTGCCAAGCCCGTTTGGTGAGGTGCCAACAAAAAGGCCCCGGGCGTGATCGGCAATCCAGAAACGGTCATGGAAGTTGTCAGAGATCCGATGCAGGACTTCGCATCTTCGCTTTTTGAAGGCTGCCCGCAGATCGTTGAGGAGTGCTTCGTCATACTCCTTGCGGGTTACAAGGACGACGCGAGACACGCCGTTGAGTATCGGCGAGATCAAAAAGGTGAGGTTGTCCAGACAGTCCGGGCACGCCTTGGGAAGGAGGTAGCGGTCTACAACGATCAGTTCTTCAGTAGGCGCGATCCGACGCAACATGTTCTCCAGGACCGCCAGGAGAGCCGGGAGATCAGCCGTGCGCGGCAAAATATCTTCTTGCAGCTTCACGCGTCGCCACAGATAGCTGATGCCCCTTTCAAGCACAAGCCGTCTGATCTCACTCTCGGCCAGAGCGTAACGAGTGGTGATTGATCCCTTAAGCCCAAGCGGCTCGACCAGACGGGCAAGATCGCCGGGGTCACACTCGGGGACACCTGTCAAAAAAAAACGTGATCCTCCCCGATCCAATCCATAACTCGCCTTGCCAATTGCCATTATGACGCACTTCCAAACATCGACCGCGCGGTCGCTATCCGGCGCCGCCGCCTCAGCCGCTCTCAACAAGGCACCGTTGTTCAGCCTGTCCCAACCCCTTGCCTTCGCAGTAATGACGGTGTGGCCGGCAAGCGCACGGGCAAGGCCACGCGGCGCTCCGTGGTCAAAGAGAATAAGCATCGACGGGTTCGGAAAACTGCCCCGGGGCCGGCTCCTTGAGGCTCCGCGCCACGAACTCAAGCACCGCCGCGATCTGCTCCCGCGTCACGTCGAATTGTTCCATTACCTCTTCGACGCTCAAATCTTCAAGGTTCTCAATGACCGTGGCAACCGGCAGGCGGGTGTCCCGGAAAACCCACGCGCCGCCGACCTTGCCGGGGATGCTCTCCACGGCGGGGCATTGCGACCAGTCGAGATTCGCCATGATCTGCGCTCCTTCTCTTAGAATACTCTGGTACCCTGCCGCGCCGGGGCAAGAGAGTTTCTTCCGCGTGGGTCCCGCGCTACTCCCCTGCGGCCCTGTGCTGCGCCGATTATGTGGGGCGGGTTCTCAACCTGCGGCCGATTTTCAATCGGCCTGACCGGCTCCGTGCCAATGCCGGCCAGGCGGGTTGACAACCCGCCGCAGGCTGACATCCTGCCCCACGAAGCCCCGGACCTACTTGCCCTTGGATGCGACGTCTTGCGGCGTGGGCAACTGGGAAGTATCCCATCCTCCGCCCAGCGCCTGCACCAGCAGTACGCTGGCGGTGAGGCGGCGGGTCAGAAGATCCACGGCCGTCCGTTCGGCGGCGAGCGCCGTGGCTTGCGCCTCGATCACGGTCAGGTAACTGGTGGTTCCGGCCTTGTACTGCGCGGTGGAGACCGTCAGCGCCCGCTCGGCGGAAACCACCGACTGGTCCGCCGTAACGCTCTCCTCGGCGAGCACGCGCAGCGCCGCCAGGTTGTCTTCCACCTGCTGGAACGCGGTAAGAACGGTTTGCCGGTAGGCGGCGATGGTGGCGTCGAAGGCGGCTTCGCTCTGGGCTACGGCTGCGCGGCGGCGTCCGGCATCGAAAATGGTCTCGGCCATGGACGGGCCGATCGAGAACAAGCGGGCCGGCCAACTGAACCACGTGGTGATGCGGCTGTCCTGCAGCCCCAGTGTGCCGTTGAGCGAAAGCGTAGGATAGAAGGCCGCCTGGGAGATGCCGATTTGTTCGTTGGCGGCGGCCATCTGGCGTTCGCCCGCGGCGATATCGGGCCGGCGCTCCAGCAAGACCGAGGGAACCGCGACCGGAACGGGAGGCGGCGGACTCTTCAGAACCAGGCTGGCGATCGTAAGCTCGGCGGGAGGCTTGCCGATAAGCACGGCAATGGCGTGCTCGAGTTCGGCGCGTTGCACGCCGAGATCCTGGAGCTGCGTCCGCGTGGCGTAGAGTTGGGCTTCCGCCTGGGCCACGTCCAGGTCGGAAGCGATTCCACCGGCTTTGCGGTTTTGGGTCAGCGTCAGGTACTCCTCATACGATTGCAGCGTTCGCTGCAGCAGGGCGGCGTCGCCGTCCAGCCCGTGCAGTTCGAAATAGTCCTGGGCCAGTTCCGATTGGTACAGCAGGCGGGCGTTTTCCAGGTTGGCGGCCGAGACCTGGGCGTTCGCGGCGGCGGCCGTAACGCCGCGCCGGATGCTGCCCCACAAGTCGGGGGCCCAGGTAACATCCACGGGCAGACTGTACGTGGTGTTGGCTTTCACGGCCGCCGTGCGCGATTCGGTAATCGCGGGCGCCGAGAAGACCGTGGGCGAAAGCGCGGCGCGGCTGATGCGCACGGCCGCGCGCGCCTCGCGGTAGGTGGCCTCGGCTTGGGCCAGGTTCTGGTTGGAGAGACTCACTTGCTCCTCGAGGGCATTGAGAGCCGGGTCTTTGTAGATCTCCCACCACTTGCCCTTCAGCATGTCGTCGCCGGGCTGAGCGGGCTTCCAGCCGCCAGCTTCCTTGAAATCCGGCGGGGGCTGCTCCTTGAACGCCGGCGGTGCGGGCGCGGCGGGACGCTTGTAGTTGGGTCCCACCGTGCAGGCGGTCAGGAGGAGCGCCGCCAACGCGGGCGCCAGGGCGCCGGCCCCACAATGTCTGTATTTCCGCATCGTATGCACTTTCGAAATCTCAGGCCTCCGTAACGATCGGGTCCTCCGGGCGGCGCCGCAACCGCAGGCTGGTCCACCAGTGCTGCAGGCGGTCGAAGTAAAGATAGACCACCGGGGTGGTGAACAGGGTCAGAGCCTGGCTCACGATGAGCCCGCCGATAATGGTGATGCCCAGCGGCCGCCGCAGTTCCGAGCCGGTGCCGGTGCCGATCGCCATGGGAACCGCCCCCAGCATCGCCGCCATGGTGGTCATCATGATCGGACGGAACCGCAGCATGCAAGCCTCGAAGATGGAATCGCGCGAGTTTTTGCCTTGCTGCCGTTCTGCCGCCAACGCGAAATCGATCATCATGATGGCGTTCTTCTTCACCAGTCCGATCAGCAGGATGATGCCGATGATCGCGATCACGCTCAAGTCCGTCTTGGTCAACATCAGGGCCAGCATCGCTCCCACTCCGGCCGAAGGCAGCGTGGAGAGAATCGTGATGGGGTGGATGTAACTCTCGTACAGAATTCCCAGCACCAGGTAAACCGTCACCAGCGCGGCCAGGATCAGGACCGGTTCGCTGCCCAGCGAGTCCCGATAGGCTTGCGCGGTGCCCGCGAACATGGTCTGAATGGTGGGCGGAAGCCCCACCTTGGCGGCAGCCTGCTGGATGGCTTCCACCGCATCGCCCAGCGCGACGCCCGGCATCAGGTTGAAGGAGATCGTGACCGCCGGGAACAGCCCCTGGTGGTTCACCGAGAGCGGCGCCGTGGCGGGCACGTAGCGCGCCAACGCGTTCAACGGAACCTGCGTGCCGCTGGTCGAGCGCACATAGACATCCCGCAGGATTTCGGGATTCTGCCAGTACTCCGGCGCCGCCTCCATGATCACGTGGTACTGGTTCATCGGCTTGAACATGACCGAAACCTGGCGCTGCCCGAACAAATCGTAGAGAGTGTTGTCGATCAGTTGCGGTGAAATCCCGAAACGCGCGGCCGTCTCCCGGTCGTAGGACACCAGGGTCTGCAGCCCGCGGTCCTGCTGATCGCTGTTCACATCGGCGATCGATGGAATGACCTTCAACTGCGCGAACATCCGCGGAGCGTAGCTGACCAGGTCCTGCAGGTTGTCTCCGCGCATGGTGAACTGATACTGCGCGGCGCTGTTGCGGCCGCCCACGCGGATATCCTGCGCGGCCTGCAGGATGAGCGAAGCGCCGGGCACCCGCGCCAGTTTGGGACGCAGGCGCGCGATGATCAAATCGGCGGTGATCTTGCGCTGATTGAGCGGCTTCAAGGCGATGAACATGCGCGCCGTGTTGGCCGCGCCGCCCGTGAACCCGTTCACCGTGTCGATCGCGGGATCGGCCGCGATGATGTTCACCATCCGCAGCAGGATCTGGTTCATCGCCTGGAAGGACGTGGACTGGTCGGCGATGATCTGGCCCATGATGCGCCCGTTGTCCTGTTGCGGAAAGAAGCCTTTCGGAACCTTCACGAACAAATAGAAGTTCAATCCCACGGTGGCCAGCAGAACCATCAGCGTGACGAAGGAATGCCGCAGGACCACGGTCAGCGCTCTTCCGTAAGTGCGGATCACCCAGTTAAAACCGCGCTCGGTCGTCCGGTAGATCCAGCCGTGAGCCGCGTGCTCACGCAGCATGTGCGCGCACATCATGGGCGTCGCGGTGAGCGAAATCACCATCGAAATCACGATGGCGACCGACAATGTCACCGAGAACTCGCGGAACAACCGGCCCACGACCCCGCCCATCAGGAGCAGCGGAATAAAAACGGACACCAGCGAAATGCTGATGGTCAGCACCGTGGACCCGATCTCCGACGCTCCCTTGAGAGCCGCCTGGAACGGATGCATGCCCTGTTCCAGATAGCGCGTGATATTCTCGATCACCACGATGGCATCGTCCACCACGAACCCGGTGGAGATGGTCAGGGCCATCAGCGAGAGGTTGTCGATGCTGTAGTCCAGCAGGTACATGACGCCGAAGGTGCCGATGAGCGAAACCGGAACCACCACGCTGGGGATGAAGGTCGTGCGCGCGCTCCGCAGAAACACGAAGACCACCAGAATGACCAGCAGAATGGAGATCAGCAGGCTCCGTTCCACGTCGCGTACCGACGCGCGAATGGTCGTGGTCTGGTCCATGGCCACCTGCGTGTGAATGGCCTGCGGAATGGCGGCCTCGAGTTGCGGGAGCGCGGCGCGGATGGAATCCACCGTATCGATGATGTTGGCGTCCGGTTGCCGGAAGATGACGATCAGCACGGAGGGCTTTCCGTTCAGGTACCCGGCGTTGCGCACGTCCTCCACGGAATCCACCGCGGTCCCCACGTCCCGCACCCGCACGGCGGTTCCGTGCTGATAGGAAATGATCAGCGGAAGGTAATCGGACGCCTTGAAAATCTGGTCGTTGGCTCCCACCTCCCACAGCTTGAACCCGTCCGAGAGGTGGCCCTTAGGCGTGTTCGCGTTGTTGTAGTTGAGAATCGTGCGGACCGTCTCCAGGCCGATCCCGTACTTGTGGAGCGCCAGCGGGTTCAGTTCCACGCGAACCGTGGGGAGCGAGCTGCCACCCACGCTCACCTGCCCCACGCCGGGCACCTGCGACAGTTTCTGCGCCATGATGGTCTGCGCGGCGTCGTACATCTGGCCCTTCGACAGGGTATCCGAGGTGAGGCCCAGCATGAAGATCGGCGAATCGGCGGGGTTCACTTTGCGGTAACTGGGATTACTCGGCAGGTTGGTGGGCAGGTAGCCGCGCGCGGCGTTGATGGCCGCCTGTACGTCGCGTGCGGCGGCGTCGATGTTCCGGTTCAGATCGAACTGCAGGGTGATGCTGCACGAGCCCAGCGAACTGGACGAGGTCATCTCCGTCACCGCGGCGATGCGTCCAAACTGCCGTTCCAGCGGCGTCGCCACCGACGAGGCCATGGTCTCCGGACTCGCGCCCGGCAGGCTGGCATTGACGCTGATGGTCGGGAAATCCACGTGCGGCAAGGGCGCAACCGGCAAGATCCGGAACGCCACCGCGCCCGCCAGAGCGATGGCGATAACCAGCAGCGTAGTGGCGACCGGTCTGCGAATGAAGGGCTCGGAGATACTCATGCCTTACTCCGCGGTTATCGGTTCCTGGCCTGGCATGGTCTCGTCGCCGGTATGGCGGCGAAAACGCCGCGCCAGCCGGTCGAACCACAAATAGATCACAGGCGTGGTATAGAGCGTCAGCAACTGGCTGAAGATCAGGCCGCCGACGATGGCGATGCCCAGCGGACGGCGCAATTCCGAACCGGTGCCGGTGCCCAGCGCCAGCGGAATGCCGCCCAGCAGCGCGGCCATCGTGGTCATCATGATCGGACGGAAGCGCAGCAGGCAGGCGCTGTAAATCGCCTGCAACGGCGGCATGCCCTCTTTACGCTCGGCTTCCAGCGCGAAATCGATCATCATGATGGCGTTCTTCTTCACAATCCCGATCAGCAGGACGATGCCGATCAGCGCAATCACGCTGAAATCGGTGTGGCAAAGGTTGAGCGCCAGCAATGCGCCCACGCCCGCCGAAGGCAGCGTGGATAGAATCGTGATGGGGTGGATATAGCTTTCGTACAGCACTCCCAGAACGATGTAGACCGTGACCAGCGCGGCCAGAATCAACATCCACTCGCCGGCCAACGAGGCCTGGAACGCTTGCGCCGTCCCCTGGAACGCCGCCTGGATGCTCAGCGGCATGGCCAGATCGTCTTTGACCTTATTGACCGCGTCGACCGCGTCTCCCAGCGACACGCCGGGCGCCAGGTTGAACGACAGCGTCACCACCGGGAATTGCCCTTGGTGGGTCACGGTGATCGGCACGCTGGTCAAATCCACTTTGCTGAACGCTCCGAACGAAACCTGGCCGCCGTTGGGGAACACTGAAGACGAAGCGATGCTTCCCGAGCCGAAAGTGCCGTTGCCGGTCGATGAAGCCGTCGCCCCCGTGCTGGAACTGGTCTGCGCCGCGGCCAGCGCCGCCGCGTTGGCCGAAGACGCGCCGCCTGTCGCGGTAGTGCCCGAGGATCCACCCGAGACCAGCCCGGTCGAAGCGGTGCTGCCGGTCCGGATGAACAGGTCGCGCAGGCTTAGAGGGCTCTTTTGAAAAGCTGGGTCCACCTCCAGCACCACGTGGTACTGGTTCAACTGGGTGAACATGGTGGAGATCTGGCGCTGCCCGTAGGCGTCGTACAAGGTCTGATCGATGGTGGTCGGCGTGATCCCCAGGCGCGCCGCCGTATCGCGGTCCACCGTCACGCGGGCGCGCAGACCCTGCACCGCTTGGTCGCTGGCCACGTCCTGCAGGATCGGCAGCCTCTTCAGCCGCGCCAGCATTCTGGGAGCGTAGACGTTCAACTCGTCCGCATTGGGATCCTCCAGCGTGTATTGGAACTGCGTGCGGCTGACGCGGTCTTCCACCGTCAGATCCTGCACCGGCTGCATGAACAGGGTGATGCCGGCAATGTCGTTCAATTCCGGCTGCACGCGGCGAATCACGTCGCTGGCCGAAATGTTGCGCTCCTCGAGCGGCTTCAGGTTGATGAGGATTCGTCCGCTGTTCAGGGTGGTGTTGGTGCCGTCGATCCCGATGAAGGAAGACAGGCTCGCCACCGCCGGGTCCTTCAGAATCACTTTGGTGAGCGATTGCTGCAGTTTGGACATCTCCTCGAACGAGACCGTCTGCGAAGCTTCGGTCACGCCCTGAATCACGCCCGTATCCTGGATCGGGAAGAAGCCCTTGGGGATGTCCACGAACATCTTGATGGTCAGGGCCAGCGTGCCGATGGCCACCAACAGCGTGACGGTCTGGTAGCGCAGCACGAATTGCAGCGTCCGTCCGTAGAAGCCGATCACCGCGTCGAAGGCGTGCTCCGAGGCGCGGTACAGGCGCCCCTGCTCCGCTTCCGGCTTGTGGCGCAGCAGCTTGGAGCACATCATGGGAGTGAGCGTCAGCGAGACCACCGCCGAAACCAGGATGGTGACGCTGAGGGTGACCGCGAATTCGCGGAACAGCCGCCCCACGATGTCGCCCATGAAAAGCAGCGGGATGAGCACAGCGATCAGCGAAATGGTGAGCGATACGATGGTGAACCCGATCTGCGCCGAACCTTTGAGCGCGGCCTGCAGGGCGCCGTGGCCTTCCTCGATGTAGCGCGAGATGTTCTCGATCATCACGATGGCATCGTCCACCACGAAACCGGTCGAGATGGTCAGCGCCATCAGCGACAGGTTGTTCAGGCTGTATCCCAGCAGGTACATGACGCCGAACGTCCCTACCAGCGAAAGCGGCACCGCCACGCTGGGAATGATGGTGGCGCTCAAGTTGCGCAGGAACAGGAAGATAACCATCACCACCAGCGCCACCGTGAGCATCAAAGTCCACTGCACGTCTTCCACCGAAGCCCGGATGGTATTCGTGCGATCCGTGAGAATGCTCACCTGGATGGATTTGGGCAGCGTGGCCGTGAGGGTCGGCAGAAGCGCCTTGATGCGGTCCACCACGGAGATGATATTGGCGCCCGGCTGCCGCTGGATGTTCATGATCACGGCGGGGACTTGGTCCATCCAGGCCGCCTGCCGTATGTTCTCGGCATCGTCCTTGATTTTGGCGACGTCGCTCAGCTTGACCGGCGCGCCGTTCTTATAAGCCACGATCAGCGGCGTGTAGTCCGCGCTGGATAACAACTGATCGTTGGCGCCAATCTGGTACGCCTGGTGCGGCCCGTCGAAATTCCCTTTCGCCTGGTTGACGTTTGCCGCCAGAATCGCCGAGCGCAGATCCTCCAGGTTCAAGCCGTACGACGCCAGCGCCGTGGGGTTCGCCTGAATCCGCACCGCCGGCTTCTGGCCGCCCGAAATCGAAACCAGCCCGACTCCCGGAAGCTGCGAAATCTTGGGCGCCAGGCGCGTGTCCGCCAGGTCCTCGACCTTCGATAGCGGCATCGTCTTGGAGGTCAGCGCCAGCGTGATGATCGGCGTGTCGGCCGGATTCGTCTTGCTATAAATCGGCGGCGTCGGCAGGTCGGCCGGCAGAAAGGTCCCCGACGCGTTGATGGATTGCTGCACCTGCTGCTCGGCCACGTCGATGCTCAGGCTGAGCTTGAATTGCAAAGTAATGACCGAGCTCCCGTCCGAACTCGTGGAGGTCATCTGCTGCAATCCGGGAACCTGGCCAAACTGGCGCTCCAGCGGAGCGGTAACCGACGAGGCCATCACGTCCGGGCTGGCGCCCGGGTAGAACGTGACCACCTGAATGGTCGGATAGTCGACTTCCGGCAGGGCCGAAACCGGAAGCTGGGTGTAGCCCACCGCTCCCGCGAGCAGGATTCCCACCATCAGCAGGGAGGTCGCGACCGGCCGGAGAATGAATGTCCGGGACGGACTCACTGACCCTTGCCCTCTGCGCCGCGACCGCGTCCGCGGCCCTTGCGCCCGTCCGGACTGGCTTGAGCATTCCCGCCGCCAGGCGCCGCTGTAACCGCGCCCTGGGCGTTACCCTGGCCTTGACCTCTGCCCCGGCCGCCTTCTCCCGGGAACTGCACCGTGACTTTGGCGCCCTCGGTGAGCCGGTCGACACCGGACATGACCACGACGTCGCCCGGTTCCAGGCCACTCACGATTTCCGTATCGTCGCCTTCGGACGTGCCTTCCACCACTTGGCGCACCGTCACCGAGGAATCGGGTTTGACCACGTACACGTACGTGGTGGAGGTGGTGCGCTGCACCGCTGCCGAGGTGACCAGCGTCACCCCCTGCTTCTCCTGCTCGAGAAGCCGCACGTTTACGAACTGATCGGGAAACAGAGTCTCGTCCTGGTTGGGGAAATCGGCTCGCAGGCGGATCATGCCGGTGGTGGGATCGATCTGGTTATCGACGGTCTTCAGCGTTCCAGTCCCGATCTTGTTCTGGTCGGCGCGGTCCCAGACTTCCACCGGCAGCTTCTGTCCGGCGTGCCACCTCTTTAGGACCTCCGGCAGCTTGTCTTCGCCGATGGTAAACACCACGCTGATCGGCTGGACCTGGGTGATTACCAGGAGGCCGGTGGTGTCGCTGGCATGCACGATGTTGCCGGGGTCCACCAGGCGCAGTCCCACGCGGCCCGTGATGGGCGCCGTGATATGGCAATAAACCAGGTTCAATTTGGCCGAGTCGATCTGGCTCTGATCGGTCTTCACGATGCCTTCGTCCTGCGCCACCAGCGCCTTCTGGGTGGCCAACTGCTGTTCGGGAATGGCGTTTTGCTGCAACAGGATTTCGTAACGCTTCAGATCGACCTTGGCGTTGTCCAGCAGAGCTTGGTCGCGCATGAGTTGGCCTTCAGCCTGGTCCAACTGCACCTGGTACGGGCGGGTGTCGATCTCGATGAGCGCGTCGCCCTCGTGAACCAACTCGCCTTCCGTGTAGTTGACTTTCATCAACTGCCCGTCCACCCGCGACTTGAGGGTGACGGTGTTGATGGGGGTCACGCTGCCCAATCCCGTGATGTAAACCCCAATGTTGCCGCGCCGCGCCTTGGTTGCCACCACTGGGGTCAGACCGGCGCCGCGGCCCTTCTTGCCTCCCGTCGCCCCAGGGGAAGTTGTGCTGCCGGCCGTGTTCGTGCCCTTCGGCCAAAAATAGTAGGCGCCCACCGCCGCGGCCACTAGGATGAGCAACCATATCCAGCCAGATTTCGACTTGCGCGGGGCCTTGGGGGTGTCTTCTGCCAGCGGGGTCGGCAACGACGTTTTTAGGTTCATGCAGTTGGTTCCACTATATTCTAATCCGTTCCGTTGAGTAGAACGACGAACAAGTATCAGCGGGTGTTACCGGTGTGCTGGCTCCATTGGGGCTGTTTCAGTGTAGCCCTTTAGGGCTATTAAATAGGCAATGCATTATATTTCAGCCACTTGCAGACACCGGTCGAGTCTCGGTCTCACCTCTCTACCGCGTCGAACAACAGCTTCACCGGCCGCGCCGCAGCCATCTTCACTTCCGCCGCGGGGATTCCGCCTGCCGCCAACAGGCGGGCCAATTCGGCGTTCTCCCGATCCAGCCAGCCGGCATCCGCGGCGGGCCCTCCGGTCAGGGCGTCCAGGAGCCGCAAGCCGGCCGCTCCGAGATCGGCTAAGTCCTTGGAGAAAGGGCTCAATTCCGCGAGAAACGCGTTGCCCTCCGCAATCCCCTGGAAGCGCGCGTCGTTGGCCGCCCAAGCGGCAAACCGAGCCCTCAGGAACGCGACATCGGCTTTGGCCCCAGGATCGGCGACCACTCGCTTGGCCGCCTGTTCCATGGCGCGGACACCCTCGCTCTCCGGCGGCACGGCATCGGCGAACCGGTTGAGGGGCGTCGCGGTAGCATAGCTCCGGGCATTGCGCGCTCCCAGCCCCAGCGCTTCGGCGGCTTCCGCCAAGGTACGAAGCGAATCCAGCGGTGCGCCGCCCGCCAAGCGCTCCACCATGAGCTCGGAATTTGCGCGGTGCCTCACGCCGGCGAAATCCAGAAGGCGGCTGACGGCCTCCAGGCGGGCATACATGGAATCCACGTCGGTCACTTCTTTGGGCGACCACAACCGCTCGGCGGTGGCCGCCATGCGCGGCCAGATCCGCGAGTCCACGGTTTCGGGGTCGACCAACTCGCCCCACATGCAGGCTTCGCCGCCCAGGATCATGGCCGCTTGCTCGGGGGTGAGTCGCGCCGCCGGACCGCCCAGCGGGTCGACCCCGTAATGGAAGCTGGCCGGGCGCAGGTAATCCAGATAATAACCCGACGACAGGATTGCGCCGAAACCTTTGGAAGCCGCGTCGGCCAGCGAAGCCGCGCCGCGCCAGGACTGGATTACGGTGCCAGGCGGCAGATCGGGGTCCAGAATCTCGTCCCAGCCCGCCGGCGTCTTTCCGTACTTAGCCAGGATTCTCTCGATCCGCTCATTGAAATAAAGCTGCAGCGCCTTGTTGCCGTCGAGTTTCTTGTCTCTTGCGAAAGCCTGGAATGGACTCCGACGCTTTTCACTGTCTGCCGTTCACCTCGTCGCCGCCGATATGAAAATACGGGTCGGGGAAGAGCGCGGCCATCTCCCCGATGAAGCCATCCAGGAAGGTGTAAGTGAGTTCTCTGGTGGGATCCATGGCGCCATCGAAGACGCCGAAATCGCGCCCGATATCGTACGGGCCCGGCGCCGCCGCGAGGGTAACGACCGGAAGAAAACTCAGGCAGAGGAGGGCTCGGCGCATCGTTAATACATCAACACTGCGCCCCGATTTCGGCAACCCGAAGCGGCCAGCAATCTGGCGCACGTACTTGAACGTGCCACATCCTGACTCGCCGGGATGCCTGATTCTCCGGGGACATCGGGTAATGCTCGATCGCGACCTGGCCGAACTCTTCCGGGTGCCGGTGAAGCGTCTCAACGAGCAAGTGAAGCGCAATGGCGACCGGTTCCCGGACGATTTCATGTTTCAACTGACGCTGGAGGAGGGGAAGGCTATCCTCCTTTCAAGGTCGCAAATTGCGACCTTGAATCGCGGGGAAAATATAAAGTACCGGCCATACGTCTTCACGGAGCACGGGACGGTGATGCTGGCGAACGTCCTCCGGAGCTCCGTCGCGGTCCGTGCGAGCATTCAGGTTGTCCGCGCCTTCGTGCACCTGCGTCAGATGCTCGCGGCCAATCGGGACCTGGCCCGGAAGATCGAGGCGCTGGAGCGAAAAGTGGGCAAGCACGACGCCGACCTTCAAGCCGTTCTCGACGCGCTAAGAAGGCTTGTGCAACCTCCGCCGGCGCCTCCCAAGCGGCCTATTCGATTCGTTGGGCCGGGCAAGAAGTAGCAACTTCCGGGTCCCCTATCCTCGATCTGCTAGCCTGAAATTATGCGGTTCGCGGATTCTCTCTTTGCCCAGCGCTTCGTCATCACCACCGGCGACCTCGACCGCTACCTCTCCGAAGCGCTGTCGCAGGGCGGCGATTACGCGGACCTGTACTTCGAATACCTGCTCACCAGCTCCATCGGCATCGACGAATCCATCGTAAAGAGCGCGTCACGCAGGGCGTCTCCATGGGCGTCCGCGTCATCACCGGGGAGCGGAGGCCGGCGCCCCGGTCCTTCGGCGCAATTGGACCGCTGCGACGCCCACCAGCATTCCAGCTAGCAACAACATACCCCACTGGGACAGCGCGGGGACTGGGGCGAAGGAGGTGCGCCCGATCCGGTTGCCAGCCTCCGTGAACCACATTGCGAGGTCCGGTCCCGCTGTAATCATTGTGGGGTTGCTTCCCGGCGTCAGGCCGGCGGAGTACTCAATGATGACCCCGGCGGTTGTAACGCGCCCAATGCGGTTGCCCAAATCTTCAGTAAACCAAAGGGCGCCATCCGGTCCCGCTGCGATCCCGCTAAGGCCGGCGCCCGCCGACAGCCCAACGGAATACTCAGTGACGGCGCCGCCGGTGCTGATCCGCCCGATCCGGTTGCCGAGATTCTCAGTGAACCACATGGCACCGTCCGGTCCTGCTGCGATCCCGGCAGGGCCGGCGCCCGCCGACAGCCCGGCGGAATACTCGGTGAAGACGCCGGAAGTGGTAATCCGCCCGATCCGGTTGGCGCCAGCCTCAGTGAACCACATGGCACCATCCGGCCCCGCTGCGATCTCGCTGGGAAAAACTCCCGCCGTCAGGCCAGCGGAGTACTCCGTGATCACACCAGCAGTGGTGATGCGCCCGATCCGGTTGCCAGAGAACTCGGTGAACCACATGGCGCCGTCCGGTCCGGCTGCGACCCTCAATGGGTTGCCGCCGGGCGTCAGGCCCGCAGAGTACTCGGTGATGACGCCGCTGGTGGTGATACGCCCGATCCGGTCAACGGAGAACTCAGTGAACCACAGGGCACCGTCCGGTCCGGCTGCGATCCCGTTGGGGGAGCTACCTGGCGTCGGGATGGCGGAGTACCCGGTGATGACGCCGACGGTGGTGATGCGTCCGATCCTATTGTTAGTAGCATCAACGAACCACATGGCACCGTCCGAACCCGCCACGATCGCGTTGGGGGAGCTGCCCGGCGTTGAATACTCGGTGATAACCTGAGCCGATCCAACCGAGCACAGGATCAGTAACAAGCCCGCGGTCCGTAGGTCAGTTCGATAAGGCATGATTTGGCTGCTCCTCGCATTTCACAACCGGTGTGTCGATGCTTGGGTTCCTTAGGTTCTATTTAGGATACATCAGTCCGCCATCTCTTGGTCGGCAAGTTGCTTTCTCTCGTCTGGAGCCCGCTTCCCACAAGCTGGCTTTCAGGGTCCCTTCCCCCGATCTGCTAGCCTGAAATTATGCGGTTCGCGGATTCCATTTTTGCCGGGCGCTTTGGCATCGCCACGCAGGATCTCGACCGGTACCTGGCAGCGGCGCTGGCGTACGGCGGCGATTACGCGGACCTGTACTTCGAATACCTGCTCACCAGCTCCATCGGCATCGACGAATCCATCGTCAAAAGCGCCTCTCAAGGCGTCTCCATGGGTGTTGGCGTGCGCGTCATCGCGGGAGAGCGCACTGGCTACGCCTACAGCGACGACCTCTCGCCGAAAAAAATCCTCAAAGCCGCTAACGTGGCGGCGCACATCGCCTCCGGGCCCGGCAAAATCGGCAAGTTCGACCTCCATGAAGGCGTCCGCCACAACCTGTATCCGGTGCTGACGGCGCCCACCGAAACCGCCCTGGCTGATCGGGTGGAACTGGTCAAACGCGCCGACCACGCGGCCCGCGCCTACGATCCGCGGGTGTTTCAGGTGCAGGCCGCCTATGCCGACAATCTGCGCCACGTGCTGGTGGTTACCAGTGAAGGAGTGCTTACGGTGGACCGCCAGCCGCTGGCGCGCCTGAGCGTGCATGCGCTGGCCCGCCGCAATGGCGAGACGCCGCAACAGGGTCACTCGGGTGGCGGCGGCCGCGTGGACCTGGACTTTTTCCTTAAGGACAAGCCCCCGGAGCACTTCGCCCGCGAAGCCGCGCGCGAAGCCATCGCCATGCTCGACGCGGCGGAAGCGCCGGCCGGCGAGATGACCGTGGTTCTGGGTCCCGGCTGGCCGGGCATTCTGCTGCACGAAGCCGTGGGACACGGGCTGGAGGCCGATTTCAACCGCAAGGGCGTCTCGGCCTTCAGCGGCCGCATCGGCCAGAAGGTGGCCGGCGAACTGTGCACGGTTGTCGACGACGGCACCATCCACAGCCGGCGCGGTTCGCTCAACGTGGACGACGAGGGCCACCCCACCGGGCGCAACGTGCTCATCGAAAACGGCATCCTGCGCGGCTATCTGCAGGACAAGCTTTCCAGTACGCTCATGGGCTCGGCGTCCACCGGCAGCGGCCGGCGCGAGAGTTATGCCCACATCCCCATGCCGCGCATGACCAACACCTTTATGCTGGCCGGCCAGAGCGATCCCGAGGAGATTGTGCGTTCCGTGCCCAAGGGACTCTACTGCGCCAATTTCGGCGGCGGGCAGGTGGACATCACCAATGGCAACTTCGTATTCTCGGCGTCGGAGAGCTACTTGATCGAGGACGGCAAAATCACGCGCCCGGTGCGCGACGCCTCGCTGATCGGCAACGGGCCCGAGGCCCTCAAGTACGTCAGCATGGTGGGCCACGACTTGCGGCTGGACGAAGGCATCGGAATCTGCGGCAAGGCGGGCCAGAGCGTGCCGGTGGGGCTGGGAATCCCCACCGTGAAGATCGACCGCATGACCGTGGGAGGCACAGCGTGATGGAGAATCATTTGCTGGAACTGGCCAACGACATCGTGCGCAAAGCCATGGCGGGCGGCGCCACCGATGCCGAATGCACCATCGGCGAAGGCGACGAGTTCTCGGCCGAGGTGCGCATGCGCCAGATCGAAAGCCTGAAAGAGGCCGGCTCGCGCGGCATGGGGCTGCGCATCCTGATGGGCCAGCGGACCGGTTCGTCCTACACCTCGGACCTTTCGGGCGAGGGCATCGAACGGCTGGTCCGCTCGGCCTTCGAGATCGCCGATATCACCACCGAGGATCCCCATGCCGGGCTGCCAGACGCCGGCGAACTGGGCGCCATCGAAGGCGATCTCAAGCTGTATTCCATGGGCATCGAGAACCTCGACCCGGAGCGCAACATCGAGCTGGCGAAATGCGCCGAAGCCGCGGCCTTTGCCGCCGATCCGCGCATTTCCAATTCCGACGGCGCCTCCTTCGAATCCGGAACTTCCCGGCACGTTTTCGCGAATTCGCGGGGATTCTCCGGCGAATATCGCACCAGCAGTTGCTCGCTGAGCGCATCCCCGGTGGCGCGCGACGGCGACTCGATGGAGCGCGATTATTGGTTCACCATGGCGCGCGATCCCGAGGGTCTGCAGCCCGCCCAGGAAGTCGGCCGGATTGCCGCCCATCGCGCCTTGCGGCGCTTGCATCCCGTCAAGGTGGAGACCCAGAAGGTGCCGGTCGTGTTCGAGCCGCGCACCGCGCGGTCGCTGCTCGACAGCATCTTCGACGCGGTACACGGCATGTCCATCTACCGCCAGGAGTCCTTCCTGGCCGGGAAACTCGGCGAAAAGGTGGCCGGGGAGATAGTGACGGTGATCGACGACGCCACCATCCCCGGTCTTTTTGGCACCTCTCCGTTCGACGACGAAGGCGTGCCGTCGCGCCGCACTCCGGTGATCGAGCGCGGCGTACTGAAGAGCTACCTTCTGAATACCTATGCGGCGCGCAAATTGGGCATGAAGACCACCGGCAATGCGTCGCGCGGCCTGGCCGGGAATGCCGGAATCGGCTACGGGAACTTTTTCCTGGAAGCGGGCGTCGAAACCCCCGACCGGATAATCGCGGGTATCTCCAACGGGTTTTTCGTCACCAGCCTCATGGGGTTCGGCGTCAACATCGTTACCGGAGACTACTCGCGGGGCGCTACCGGACTGTGGATCCGCGATGGAGAACTGGCGTTCCCGGTTTCCGAGGTCACCATCGCGGGCAATTTGCGGGATATGCTTCTAAGTGTGGAGGCTGTGGGAAGCGACCTGGAATTCTGCGGCGCGCTGGCAGCCCCCACGCTGAAGATAGGAGAAATGACCGTTGGCGGTAAATAGCGCGGCACCCTTGAAAGAAAAGAGGCAGGTCTCCATCCCACCGGTGCTGATCGTCGTCGTTCTGGCACTGGTGGCGGGCCTGGCTGGATTTCTCTATCTGAACCACGCGGCCAAGCAGCCGCCTCCTCCGCTTCCGCCTTTGACCGGCGCGGCCAAGGAGTACGTGCACCATGGGTTTCTGCCCGTCTCGGACTACAAGATGGAAGCCCACGAAAGCTATCTCAAGCAGCAGGTGGTGGAGATCACCGGCAAGATCGGAAACACCGGCGACCGCGTGATCGATACCATCGAGATCGTCTGCATCTTTAGAGATCCATACGGCCAGATGGTACTGAGAAGGCGCGTGGCCATCGTCAAACCGGGCGGGCACCTGGCGCCGGGTGACACCAAGCCGTTCCGCCTCGCATTCGACGATATTCCGGACAGTTGGAATCAGGCGAAGCCGGATATGATCATCGCGCGCATCGAATTCTCGTGAGCGCGCCGCGCGCCCGGCGGTGCGCTAGTCTAGACCTATGCGGACAGGCGATTATCGGTATCTGCGCGTTCTCGGACGCACCGAGATAGCCTTCATCCTCTCGGTGGCTGCCTTCCTCCTGCTGCATTGGTTCGGCGCCAACCTGTTCTGGCAGGCCCTGCTGGCGCTTCCCGTGTTCATCCTGGGACTGGCCACCATCTACCGTACCGTGCGGCGCATCCTGCGTGGGGCGGTGTGGCGGCTGCGGAACCGCTTGATCGTGGCCTACGTGTTCATCGCCGTGGTTCCCATCATCCTGATCCTGGCCATGGCGGGGCTGGCCGGTTACGTGGTGATCGGCGAGATGGCGGTCTACCTGGCAAATCGTGAGCTGGACAGCCGCCTGTCGCAGATGCACCGGCAGGCTTTGGCCCTGGCGCGCGTGCCGGCCCGCGATCCAGAGTCGGCGCTCAACCGCACCGCCGAGATGCTGCGCCAGCACTTTCCCGATTTCGAGCTGATCGCCTCCGGCGCCCACGACCTGCGCTATCCGCCGGGAACCATCATTGCCGAGCCTCCCACCGCCTGGAAAGACAGAGGCATGGGTCTGGCCGTGATGCACCCGGAGGGCAAGCGGGAGGGACTGTACGCGTGGGCCTATGCGGTGGACCGTGGCAGCAGCGTCACCATCGTCGCTCCCGTCAAGCCGGACATGCTCGCCAGCCTGGTGCCCGGCTTGGGCAACGTGAGTTTCCTGGAGCCCCTCGCCACCGAGCCCACGGGACTGACCGGACCCTCCAAACGCTCGCCGGTGCCGGCCAAGGCCAATCTGTTCGATGTCCAGATCGAAGGGCTCTATCCCGTCTCCGTTCCCGATTGGGATTCCACCCGAGGGAATCGAAGACTGTTCCTGGTGGTCACCACGCGCCTTTCGGCGGTGCTGAACACGGTCTTTCAGAAAGCCTGGTGGAACGAGTTCGTTTTCTTCGGGCTGGTGATCGTGTCCATCCTGCTGCTGCTGGTGGAACTGGCTTCGCTGGTGGCCGGCGTGCAGCTCAGCCGCACCATCACCGGCGCGGTACACGAGCTCTACCAAGGCACGCGCCACGTCAAGGAGGGCGATTTCTCGTACCGCATCCCGGTGAAGGGCCACGACCAGCTCGCCGACCTGACCACCTCCTTCAATTCCATGACCGAGAACCTGGGCCGCCTGATCGTGGTGGCCAAGGAAAAGGAGCGCCTGGAATCCGAGCTCGAAATCGCCCGCGAGGTCCAGAGCAAGCTCTTCCCCAAGGACGCCCCCCATTCCCTGACCCTGGAGTTGAAGGGTTTCTGCAGTCCCGCCCGCATGGTGTCGGGAGACTATTACGATTTCATGCCCCTGCCCGGCAAAGCCCTGGCGTTCGCCATCGGCGACGTGGCGGGGAAGGGCATTTCGGCGGCGCTCCTCATGGCGACCATTCAATCCACCATGCGCACGCAGTGGAGCGCGGGCAACGGCGATGGCCCGCGGCACTTCTCCACCGCGAGGATGGTCGGCACGCTGAACCGCCAGTTATACGACGCCACATCGCCCGAGAAGTACGCTACCTTCTACTTCGCGCTGTGGGACGAAGCCTCCAGCTCGTTGACGTACACCAACGCCGGACATCCGCCGCCCCTGCTGCTGCGCGGGTCGGTGTTCGAAGCGCACGATTCCAACGGCACCGTGGTGGGCGCGTTCCCCTTGGCGCGCTATGAGGAGCGGACCGTGACACTGCGCCCGGGCGATCTGCTGGTGGCCTACACCGATGGCATTACCGAGCCGGAGAACGCCTACGGCGAAATGTTCGGCGAAGACCGGCTCAAGGAACTGCTGGTGAAGCACGAAACCGCCGACTCCTCGGAGATCATCGCCCGCACCATGGAGGCGGTGGTGGAGTGGACCGGCTCCTCGGAACTGCAGGACGATATGACCATGATCGTGGCTCGTCACCTATGAAAGTACTGACCGCGGACCGAATGCGCGAGGTCGATCGGCGCACCGTCGAACTGGGCATCCCCGGCATCGTCCTGATGGAGAATGCCGCCCACCGCGTGGTGGAGTTTCTCGTCCGGCGTTTCGCTCCACTCGCATCGCAACGCATCGTGGTGCTGTGCGGCAAGGGCAACAACGGCGGCGATGGATTGGCCATCGCGCGCCAGCTTCATACCCGTTTCCGGCCGCTGGCGCTCGACGTGGTTCTGCTGGCCGCTCCCGAGGATCTGAAGGGCGATGCGGCCGCCAACCTGCGCATGCTGGGCGTGGCCGGATGCCCGGTCTTGTCCGCCATCCCCGAACGCGCCCGCCATGCCACCCTGGTGCTGGACGCGCTGCTCGGCACCGGCATCGCCGGCCCGGCGGGCGGCCGCATGTTGGAAGGAATCCGCGAGATCAACTCCGGATTCCCCATGGCCAAGGTGGTGGCCGTCGATATTCCATCCGGCATGGCCGGCGATTTGGCCCAGCCGGTCGGCGAGACCGCCCGCGCCGATTGCACCGTCACCTTCACCGCTCCCAAGCCGGCGCAGGTGCTGCCGCCCAATTGCGATTGCGTGGGCGACTTGGTGGTCGGCGCGATCGGCAGCCCGGTAGAACTGTACCAGGACGCCTGGCTTTCGCTGCTGGAGCCGGCCATGTTCCGTTCCCTGCTGCAGCCGCGGCCGCGGAGCGGTCACAAGGGCACCTTCGGGCACGTGCTGGTGGTGGCCGGATCGCGCGGGAAAACCGGCGCCGCGGCCATGGCCGGCATATCGGCCCTGCGCGCCGGCGCCGGGCTGGTGACCGTGGCTTCCGCGCTGAGCGCCATTCCGGCGATCGCCGCCCATGCGCCGGAGTTGATGACCGAACCGCTGGCGGAGACCCACGCCGGTTCCATTCTCCAGGCGGTCGATCTGGAAGCCGTGGCCGAGGGCAAGACCGTGATCGCCATTGGCCCCGGGTTGGGCCGCCACCTCGGCACCGATACGCTGGTGGCCACCGCCGCCGAACAATTCGCCCAGCCCATCGTGTTGGATGCCGATGCCTTGGGCGCACCGGTCCAAGGCACGCCGGGCCGGGTGCGGGTTCTCACGCCGCATCCCGGCGAGATGGCGCGCCTCGCCGGCCAAACCGTGGCCGAGATTCAGAAGGACCGCGTGGGCGCGGCCCGCGCCTTTGCCACTGCGCGCCAGGTCACCCTGGTGCTCAAGGGCCAGCGCACCCTCATCGCCTTCCCCGACGGCCGCGTCTGGATCAATCCCACCGGAACGCCGGCCATGGGCACCGCGGGCGCGGGCGACATCCTCACGGGGCTGATTGCCGGTTTTCTCGCGCAATTTCCGGCCCAACCCGACGAAGCCGTGGCGGCCGCGGTCTACCTGCACGGACGGGCAGGCGAACTCGGCGCGCTCGCGCTCGGCGAGAAGTGTCTGATCGCCACGGATCTGCTGCGGTACCTTCCGCAAGCCATGGAGGAATGTGCCGACGTACCGCGCGGCCTCTGAGGCGGAGACCATCGAGCTGGGCCGGCGCCTGGCGCGCGAATTGCCGCCGCGCGGGGTGGTGCTGCTCACCGGCAACCTGGGAGCGGGCAAGACCACGCTGGCGAAGGGCATCGTCAGCGGCCTGGGCGCCGCCGAGCCGGACGACATCTCGAGCCCCACCTTCACCCTGATTCACGAGTACGCGGGCGGCCGCGTCTACCACGTGGACCTGTACCGGCTGGACGAGGAACGCGAAGTCTCCACCCTCGGCCTGGAAGAGCTGTTCGAGCGCGATGCCATGGTCCTGATCGAATGGGGCGAGCGCTTTCCGCGCCTCATGCCGCTCTCGCGCACCGAAATCCGCATCCGCGTGACCGCGGAAAACGAACGGGAATTCGAACTGGATACCTTATGAACAAACAACCGTGGGCATTGATTTTGGGAGCGAGCAGCGGCTTCGGCGAGGCCACCGCGCTGGAGCTGGCGCACGCCGGCATGAACATCTTCGGCGTGCACCTGGACGGCCGCGCGCGCGCCCCCCACGTCGCCGAGATCCAGGAGCGCATCCGCCAACTGGGACGCGAAGTGCTCTTCTTCAACTACAATGCCGCCGACGACGACCGGCGCCGCGAGTGCGTGGCCCAGATGTCGGCGCGCATGCTCGATCCCGCGGGAACCCTGCGCGTGATTCTGCACTCTCTGGCATTCGGCGCCCTCAAGCCCCTGGCCGGCGCCGAGGAGGTAGCGTCGCGCCACCAGCTTGAACTGACCGCCGACGTGATGGGCCACTCCCTGGTCTACTGGGTGCAGGAATGCCTGCACGCCGGAATGCTCGACAAAGGCGCGCGCATTTTCGCCATGACCAGCGCCGGCGGCACGCGCGTGATCCCGAGCTACGGCCCGGTGAGCGCCGCCAAGGCCATTCTGGAAGCGCACATCCGGCAGCTCGCCGTGGAGCTGGCGCCGGCCGGGATCACCGCCAACGCCATCCTGGCCGGCGTGACCGACAGCCCCGCGCTGCGCCAGATCCCCGGACACGAGAAGCTCCTGGAATTCGCCAAACTGCGCAACCCCAGCAAGCGTCTGACGCAGCCGGAGGACGTGGCCCGCTCGATCGCGGCGCTGTGCCATCCCGCGACTTACTGGCTCACGGGTAACACGCTGCAAGTGGACGGCGGCGAAAGTATCGTGGGGTAAATGAGGCTGAGATAAGCGGGCCGATGCCGCCTTGCGGGGACGACCAGCCGGCCGGGCGGTTTCCGCGTGCCTGACGATCCACCCGGAGCGCTTCTCGGCACTCATCGGACCCCCATTTCGCGACCCATTAGCGGCACGAGTTTGGAATCTCGACCAGCCGGTCTGTGGCACGTTGGTCGTGCTCTGATCGTGGCGGGTGAGCCGGCGCCTCGGCGCTCGGCAAGAGTGACCCATTTCTGCTTACTTAGACTGACCCACTCGAAGAACGCGATTTGGCGCAGTGCAAAAGAGGCAGTCATCGATATCATCCACGCCGCAGGCGCGTAGCGTGTTCAGTTTCCGGGAGGGTATCCGCCCGTGCCGACGAGAGGCTCAAATGCCTAGGAGGGTCGGGTTTGGCTCACACGGATTTGCCGCGCAGCAAGAAAACCGGCTTGCGCCGGCCTCGAAGGCACCACCTACTCAGCGTGGTGCTGGTCACTTTTGGCGAGCTAATTCTAATAAGCGTTCAAGTTGAGCCTAATTATCCATGGCCAAGCGGTGAGACTGCGAAGGCCTTCGGAGTTGGCGGCCAAGCGGGGCAAGCCATCCTCCAGCTGCCGGATGACCGCATCCAAATGGTTGAACACCCGGTTCGGAAATTCTTTCTCCCGCAATTCGTCCCAGACATGTTCCTGCGGGTTCAACTCGGGCGCGTAGGGCGGTAGTGCCAGCAGGCGAATG
>Ga0326728_10003789_pt1 | contig 46055 bp, 42 predicted proteins | sample MB3enrmetagenome_FD_207602 | JGI IMG/M metagenome (GOLD analysis project Ga0326728, IMG submission 207602) | Lab enriched peat soil microbial communities from McLean, Ithaca, NY, United States - MB31MN | ecosystem: Environmental > Terrestrial > Soil > Wetlands > Peat | place: USA: New York...
TTGGATTAGCCGGGGCGCCCAGCCTTCCGAGACGATACAGAGCCTGCTCAAGAAGGCCCCGGCGGTCCCGAGCCAGAGTTGACGACACTCGGGCGGCCACCAGGTCAGGCCCGTGCGAGCTGCACTCATTTGTTCTGACACAGCCTTTCTATTTGGGAATACGAGTCCGAGCTGCGTGCGAAGGAGGGCCACATGAAGGAACTGATCGAAGCAATCGCAAAGGCGCTGGTAGACAATCCTGACCAGGTATCGGTGCGGGCCATCGAGGGCGAGCAGGTGACGGTGTTGGAACTTCGCGTACATCCATCTGACTTGGGCAAGGTCATCGGCAAGCAAGGCCGAACCGCGCGCTCGGTCCGCACGATTCTCAACGCCGCAGGGATGAAGCTGAAGAAGCGATTCACCCTCGAGATTCTCGAATAGGAGGTCCGTGCCAGATCGCTTCCTTGCTGTCGCTCGCGTCGTTCGTCCGCAGGGGCGCCGGGGGGAAGTTCTGGCCGAACTGCTGACGGATTTTTCGGAGCGCTTCCGAACAGTTCGCCGGGTGTTCCTGGAGAAACCCGGGTCGGCTCCCCTACCTGCTGAAGTCGAGAATGCCTGGCCTCACAAGGGCCGAATGGTCATCAAGTTCTTGGGCGTCGATTCCATCTCGAGCGCTTCGGACTTGAGGGGCCGGCATGTGCTGATTCCGGCCGAAGATAGAATGCCGCTCCCTCCCCATCATTATTACCTCTGGGAACTCCAAGGTTGCAGGGTCGTCGCGGAACGCCAGGGAAAGCGAGTGGAGGTGGGCACGGTCACAGGCATCCAGCCCACGGGCGGTGTGGATGTGCTTCAGGTGGCGACACCAAGGGGGGAGGTTCTGGTACCCCTGGCGCAAGCCATCTGCGCGAAAATCGACACGCAAGCCAGGACCATCCTGATTGACCCGCCCGAAGATTTGCTGGAATTGAATGCATGACCTTTGACGTTATTACAATCTTTCCAGGCTTCTTTAGCAGCATGCTGGAATACGGCGTCCTTAAGCGCGCCCTCGCCGGCGGCCAAGCCAATATCCGCTTGCATGACTTGCGTGACTTCAGCGACGACCGACACCGAACCGTTGACGACCGGCCATTTGGCGGCGGCCCCGGGATGGTTTTCAAACCCGAACCCGTTTTCAAAGCCATCGCCGCGCTGCAAGCTGAGTCACCAAGCCAGCGCTTCCCAGTGGTCCTGCTTTCGCCGCAGGGCAGGCTCTTTACCCAGGCGGTGGCTGAGGAGTTGATGCGCCAGGAGCGCCTGGCGCTGATTTGTGGCAGGTACGAGGGGGTGGATGAACGAATCGCGGAGTACCTGGCCACCGACGAGATCTCGATTGGGGACTTTGTGCTGAGCGGTGGGGAACTTCCCGCCGCATTAATCATGGAATCGGTGGTCCGCCTTCTGCCGGGAGTTCTGGGGAATGAGGAATCCGCGCGCCAGGAATCTTTCGCCGCTTCGGAAGCAGGCCCCTGTGAAGTTCGCCACGGCCTGCTCGATTTTCCGCATTATACCAGGCCGGCGGAGTTCCACGGCTGGAGAGTCCCTGAAATCCTGCTTTCCGGAAATCACGAAGAGATTCGCCGCTGGCGGCGCCAGCGAGCGCTCGAGAAGACATGGCGGAGACGGCCCGATCTGTTGGCCGGCTTTCCCCTGAACGAAGAGGATCGCCAATGCCTGGGCGCGCTTGAGAGCGAGGCGTGTGAACCGAGACTATCCTCAGAGTCAGCGAAGTTCCCCGAAGGGGAACAACATCATTAGCCGCAGGTGAAACCATATGAACGCGCTAGAAAAAGTTGAACAATTGCAGATGAAGAAGGACTTGCCTCAGTTCCACTCCGGAGACACGGTGCGTGTCCACGTCATCATCAAAGAAGGTGATAAAGAGCGGATTCAGGTTTTCGAAGGCACGGTCATCGGCCAACGCCGGGCCCGGAATCACTCCACATTCACGGTGCGCAAAATCTCCTTTGGCCAAGGGGTAGAACGTATCTTCCCTTTGCATTCACCCACTATCAATAAGATTGAAGTGGTTCGTTCCAGCCGGGTGCGCCGCGCCAAACTCTATTACCTCCGCAAGCTGCGCGGGAAGGCGGCGCGTTTGCGCGAGGTGCGGACTGAACAAGAGGCCTGAAGTAGTTGACAGCACGCAACCTCAACGGTTATGGTTCACACCATGCCGCCCTCACTCAATTCCGCCGAGTTCAAGTGCACTTGGAAGCTGGAGCGGCAAGTGTTCCGCTCCGGGTGGCGTCTGGTGGCGGGATGCGACGAGGCGGGACGTGGTTCGCTCCTCGGTCCGCTCTATGTCGCTGCCGTCATCCTCGATCCCGCCAAGCCCATCGTGGGGGTGGACGACTCCAAGAAACTCACGCCCTGCCGGCGCGAATCACTGTCAAAGGAAATCATGGCAAAGGCCGTGGCGTTCAAGGTCGTATCCCTTACGGCTGCCGAGGTTGATGCCCTCAACGTGTACGAAGCATCGAGGCAGGGAATGATCCGCGCCGTCCTGGCTCTCGACCCGGCTCCCGAGTTCGTTTTCACGGACGCCATGCCTCTCGAGGGCTGCTTCGGAACCCCTGGGTTTCCGATTCCGCACCGCGCCATCGTGCATGGGGATGCCCTTTCGGTCTCCATCGCCGCTGCCTCCATCCTGGCCAAAGTGGCCCGCGACGCGTGCCTTCAAGAACTGGATCGTTTGTACCCAAAATACGGCTTGGCAAGAAACAGGGGATATGGAACGCAGGAGCACCTCGAAGCCCTAGCCGCCCACGGTCCGTGTCCCGAGCACAGGAAGTCCTACCAGCCCGTCAAGGACTACCTGCTTCCACTTTTCCCGTTTTCGGACGCGCTGTAGCAACAGTGCGAGAGACGGCCCTCTCCCTTGGGGAGAGGGTGGCCCGCTGCCGGCGCTTTCATCAGCCGGAGCGGGCCGGGTGAGGGGTCACTCTTTGGCCAAGGAAGAATCGCGGACCTCAAAAACGGAGGTCCGCGCTACACAGGGCCCGATGTCATCGCTGCTCATCAAAGGCGGTCACGTAATATCGCCGGAGGACCATCTCGACGGCGAATTCGATCTATCCGTTGAGGATGGCGTGATTCGCCAGGTCGCGCCCCAGATAAGCGTCGCGGCTGATGAAGTCCTCGAGGCCACCGGCAAAGTCGTCTCGCCGGGATTCGTGGATCTCCACGTGCACCTGCGCGAGCCCGGCGGTGAAGTCTCCGAGACACTCGAGACAGGCTTGGGCGCCGCGGTGGCGGGAGGCTTTACCGCCGTCTGTCCCATGCCCAATACCAAACCGGTCATCGACCGCCCGGAACTTGTGCAAGCCATGATGGAGAAATCCCAGCGAATCGGACTGGCTCGCGTGCTTCCCATCGCTGCAGTTTCGATGGGAAGCCAAGGGGAATCGCTTACGGACCTCCCTGCGCTGGTGGCGGCTGGTGCGGTGGCTTTTTCCGATGATGGCCGGCCGGTGAAGACCGCCGGCTTATTGAAACGTGCGTTGGAAGTGGCGCGTGAGCTCAATGTCCCTCTGATGGATCACTGTGAAGACCCCAGCTTGAGCAGTGCGGGAGTGATTAACGAAGGCGAGGTCTCGAGGCAGCTAGGCGTGAGGGGAATTCCCAGCACTTCGGAGGACGTTTGCGTGGCCCGCGATTTGATTGTCGATGAGGCAGTGGGCGCGCACTTGCACGTTTGCCATGTGTCGACAACTCGCTCCGTCGAGTTAGTGCGCCTTGCCAAACGCCGCGGTGTGCGTGTGACGTGTGAGGCCACGCCGCACCATTTTACGCTTACCGACCAAGCCGTGCTCGAGCACGGAGCCGACGCCAAGGTGAATCCGCCCCTGCGCAGCGCACAGGATGTCGAAGCGGTTGTGGCAGGACTTCAGGATGGCACGGTCGACGCCATCGCCAGCGACCATGCTCCGCACGCGCCCGAACTCAAATCCAAACCTCTGGGTAGCGGCTCGCCCTTTGGCCTGATCGGTCTCGAGACGGCGCTGGGATTGGCTCTGACTCGATTGGTTCACACCGGCAAGATTTCACTGTGGCATCTCGTGTCGTTGATGAGCACCAACCCGGCTCGCATTGTCAACCAGCCCTATGGCCGCCTCAAGGTGGGCGCGGCCGCAGACGTCACCATCTTCGATCCACACCTTGAATGGACCTACAGGACCGCCACAGGCCGCTCCAAAAGCCGCAATTCTCCGTTCGATGGGTGGAGGTTGAAAGGCGCAGTTATCTCCACAATTGTCGGAGGAAGGGTCGTCTACCGTTTGTAGGTCCGGCCCTTGCGGCTGCCGGCGGGCAACCATAAGGGTTGCCCGTACGAGATTTATTCAGAGCTGGGGGGCGGGATGGTCAGGTTGATAACCACCTTCCAACGGGTGTCAAAGGACGTAACCTGCCTCGTTTCCGAAGCCGCGCCTTTGAAATTTGCCTGGACCTCGTAATCGTGATGCGGATCGAGATCGGAGAACTGGTATTGCCCATCGGGCTCCGCATAGATGGCCACAACCTTACCAGTTTGGAGGTCCTTGAGCGTCACTTCCGCACCACTAATTCCATGCTCGGACTTGTCTAGGATTTGGCCAGTCACCGTTTTGGTGGTGGGGGCCTTCTGCTTCTTCGCCGCCGGACCAGACACGGGGAACAGGCAAGCCACTGCGAGCACGCCGCAGAGAACGCGACGACACGACCGCAACGCCGATGAGCGGCTGGAATGAACACCCAATAACGAGGGGACAATAAGCGAAGGGGTCCGAGATCTCAAATTACCAGGCCTCCTCTTCTTCTTCTTCCTCGTTTGATAGCACTTCCAGCTCTACGGGATCCGTGTTGACAACCTGAAGCTCAATTCCGCATTCGGGACAATCCACTGTCTGCCCTTCTTCCACTTCATCGTCGATGTCAACTGCGGTCCGGCATTCGGGACAAAAGGCCATAGCTCACCCCCGCCGTCTTCTATTACCAGCAAGAGAAAAGTCTAGATCATTTCCCAAAACGATGTCCAGCGCTTCGAGCACCGGGGTGGCATAGCGCAGGTGAGACGCCCGCGCTACACTCATTGGTTTTCGAGGATGACAATTGGCGAAAATGGACTTTTCGAATTCCGCCCAATTGGCTCTTCCCATCGTTAGGAGTGAGTATTACGCTAACAGAGTCCGGAAGTGAATTCACTGGAGTTGGTAATACAGCGCGGCCTTGCGGCCGCAACCAAACTTGTAGGGGCCAGCGGCGCTGGCCCTACGAAGTGCTTGAAAATCCTTGCTAAAAAAACAAGAAATCACGATCTTGTTTTACAGGGCAGTGGGCAGGACGCCGAATGCGAGGGGAGTGTATTCACGCTTTCGCGGGAATGACGGTGATGGTGGCTCCGGACTCCTGACTCCTGGCTGCTTCTCGTAAATCGGAGGTGCATAATGAAGGACGGATATAGGTTTGCGACCCTGGCAGTCCACGCCGGGCAGTCCCCATGCCCCGTGACCGGAGCTGTGGATACACCCATCTATCAATCAACCAGTTTTGCAGCGGTCGATTCCGACGAGATGGCTGCCGTATACGGTGGAGAGAAGCCCGGGTATATGTACACGCGCTACGGCAATCCCACCCTCCACGCGCTCGAGGAGAAACTGGCCGCGCTGGAGTGCGGCGAGGCCGCTCAGGTTTTTTCCTCGGGGATGGCCGCTGTCTCTTCAGCCATTTTGGGTTACATCCGGGCCGGGGACCACGTCGTTGCAGCGCGTTCGCTTTACGGCGCCGCCTATGACTTCCTCAACAAGATGCTGCCCAGCTTAGGCGCCTGCGCCACCTTCGTTCAGTCCACGCGGGTGGAGGAGTTCGAAAAGGCGATTCGGCCTAACACCAAGCTGATTTACTTCGAAACACCCAGCAATCCAGTCCTGGAGATCCTGGATATTGCCGCGCTCGCTGAACTCGCCCGCGCGCACGGCATTCCCTCCGTGATTGACAACACCTTTGCGTCTCCGGTTCTCCAGCAACCTCTGAGTATGGGCGTCACGGTGGTCGTTCACGCCGCCACCAAGTACCTGTGCGGTCACGGCGACGCCATGGCTGGGGCGGTGATCGGTCCCAAAGATTACATACGCCGGCTCAATCAAGAAGTTCTCCGCGACTTCGGTGGGTGCCTCAGCCCCTTCAATGCCTGGCTAATTCTACGCGGCACCCACACGCTCCACCTCCGCCTGCCCGCTCAATCCTCCAACGCCCAGAAGATTGCAGAGTTTCTTGCTCAACATCCCCAGGTGGAGCGAGTGAATTACCCTGGCTTGCCAAACCATCCCGGTCACGACGTGGCCAAGAAGCAGATGAAGGCATTCGGCGCCATGCTCAGTTTTGAAGTGAAGGGAGGATATGAGGGCGGGAAGAAGGTCATGGATGGCGTAAAGATTTTCGCCCGCGCGGCGAGCCTCGGCGACACCCGCTCGTTAATCGTTCATGCCGCGTCCACCAGTCACCGGGCAGTTCCACGCGAGCAGCGCCTGGCCATCGGCATTACGGATGGGTTAGTCCGGCTCTCGGCCGGAGTGGAAGCAGAGGAGGACTTGATCCGGGACCTCGATCAAGCGCTGGCCTGGACGATTTAGTTGTTTGCAACTTGCGGTGCTGCCCCGGGCGCTGTCGCTGGACTGGGGTGCGCGAGCGGCTCTTCCGGCATGATGATCCAGGCGATGATGTAGCCCAACAGTCCACAGCCGCCGAAGATCACCAATGTAACCCACAGAATGCGAATTAAGGTCGGATCCAGGTCCAAATAATCCGCGAAGCCCGCGCAGACGCCGGCGATCTTCCGGTTGGTCCGCGAACGTAAGAGAAGCCTTCGTGAGGCGGGAGAGGTGAACAACGCCGCGCCACAATGGCAGCAGAAATTAACCCGCTCGGCAGACTCTCTTCCACACTTTGGACAGAACATGTTACGGCTCCAGTCGGAAGATTCTCTACAATCCTAAATACGAGTCTGAGGAGGTGAAAGTTCCGGCTTCAGTACCCGGGCCTACGGCAGTCCCGATAAATCGGCTCTGGTAATTCAGTTTTGAGGTACAATCTCCCACATCGTAGTTGAATTGAGTTGAGGACAATCAGTTGGTGCGTCCGGACATATGCGCGTAGAACCGAGGATGACGTGGGTAGCCCGAAGGCCTTTCACCGTTTTTGCCCGCGGCACTTCATTACGCCGGCGGGTGGCGTATAGCCTGGCGCTGGTTCGGTTGATACTGGCGCCCGTCATTCTCCTGTCGGTCTACTACATTTTCGCCATGGGTTGGATCGTGGACCGCATCGTCAACGTGGATGCCCCCATGGCCACACAGGCGGAACGAATCTCCCTGGAAATGCTGGAGGCCCGGCGGGCGGAGCGGAATTACTTCCTCCTCTATGACCCGGCAGAACTGGAAGCGAACCGCCAGGCGCTGTTGACGTTGCAAAACATCATCGCGACTTGCGTCAAATTGCAGCCGGAAGAGCGGGACACGCTCGATCGTATTCGGGCTCAGGCCCAATTCTATCAAGAACGCATGGCGGGCGCTGTGGCACGCCGGGGGGAATTCAACCAGTCGCCCGCCCAGCACGTCCGGGAAGTCATCCAGGCCTACACTCGAGACCTGGATAAGCTCCTGCGAACTGCGAGCCACACCAACCGTGCCAAGCTGGTGGAAGAACTCCATAACCAGGTGGGCTCGCTTGACGAACAGGTGGCGGCCACCCTCGAGGCTGAGGACCCGGCCTTCCGCCAGATCTCCACAGACCTTCGCACCTCCAGCGACACGATTGTGAAAGAGGCGTCCGACTTGGAGGCTCGAAGTTGGCAGAGAGTCCAGAGAGACCATCAAAGGGCGCGACTTTTGCTGCGGCGGGCGGAGTGGGTGCTGAGCATCGTCTCGTTTATGACGATCCTCCTGAGCATCTGGGTGAGCTTTATATTGCCGCGGACGGTGGTGGAGCCGCTGGTGGCTCTCAAAGCTGCCGTGGATCGCGCGGCGGCGGGCAACTATGCCATTGAGTTTGACCTGGAAGGCCAAAGCGAAGTCGTAGAGCTTGCCAATAGCGTCCGCAAGCTGCTGGCCCATGTTCGTGAAAAGGAGGAGAACTCCAAGCCGACGGCCGCGTCGTAGAGTAGCGGCGGTCGTAGCGGCGAGTTTACCTCGCCAGAGGGTTTGAGGTATATGGTTGAATGGCGGCATAAGGCCGCCTCCATCTTAAGTGGCATTTGTGATACTGTTTTCAGGGTTGGCTGATTCATAACAGGAGGTGAGGACTAATGAAAGGTAAACCGGAAGTCTTAAAGGCCTTGCAAGAAATGCTGGAAGAGGAATTGGGGGCCATTAACCAATACTTCCTGCACAACGAGATGTGCGAGAATTGGGGTTACGAGCGGCTGAGCAAGCTTATCAAGAAAGTATCCATTAGTGAGATGAAGCACGCGGAAGAAATCATCGAGCGCATGCTCTTCCTCGAGGGAGCGCCGAACCTGAGTGAGTTGCCCAAACTCAACATCGGTAAAGATGTGAAACAGCAGCTCGAGAACGACTTGGCCCTCGAGCATGGCGCGGTGACTGGATATAACGAGGCCATCGCTACTTGCCGCAAGGCGGGCGACAACGGCACGGCAGATTTCCTGAAGGGGATTCTCGCCCAGGAAGAAGGCCACGTCGATTTCTTCGAGGAACAGCTCGGCCTGATCGAGCAGCTCGGCATGCCGAATTACCTGGCTCAACAGCTCGAGGACGGATCGGAGAAATAAGCTGATCTCCGTCCAGGGCATGGCCGCGGACCACCTGTCATCCTGGGTTCCGACATGTTGAGAGGAAGGATCGCGGAAGATTCCATTTGCGGCCAGTAGCGTTGCAGTTAACGGACCAGAGCCGACAAAATCATAGTGTTGTGCGAAGCCACCCTGTTGGCTGCGGTGTTGCGGAGCGACGGTGGACGTGGATCCCGATCAACTGAGGCCGAGGGCAAATTTCAGGGCCGGATCCACTTGGACCACAACCTCAGGGGAGAGTGTAGTCAACACGCGAATGAGTCGTTCTTTTCGGATGGTCTGGGTTTCATCCAGATTGACTACGCACTCTCGGGGCAGGCCCTGCTGAGGGCCCGGGCGGACCTCAACCGGAATATCCCGTATGGTGGTGGTCAGCGGAGCGACTGTGACGCACGTGCGCACATGGTAAGCTGCGTTGCGGGTGAGAAGCAGGACAGGCCGGCGGGCAGCGGGACCGGCGAGTTGGGCCCACCATATTTCACCACGCCTCACGCCAATCATCCCTTGATCACCCCAATCGGTTTCAGCCGAGCCACCCGCTTTGCCAGTCCTGCGTTGTGGACTATGTCGATGACCACGTCCACGTCTTTATAGGCTTCGGGGATTTCCTCAGTGATGCCGTCGCGGGTCTCGGCGCGCACCATAATGCCCTGGTCCTCGAGTCGCTGGCGGGCGTTTTGAGCGAAGGCGGATTTCTTGGCGGCGGTGCGGCTCATCACCCGGCCCGCTCCGTGGCAGGTGGTGCCGAATGTCTCCTTCATCGCCCCCTCGGCGCCCACCAGAACATAGGATGCCGTCCCCATCGAGCCAGGGATCAGCACAGGCTGCCCGCAGGACTTGTACACTTCCGGCACTTCCGGCCGTCCGGCGGGAAAGGCCCGCGTGGCGCCTTTGCGGTGTACCATCACTTTGCGGTCCTTCCCGTTCACCTGATGGCGTTCCAGTTTCGCGATGTTGTGACAGACGTCGTACACCACCCGCAGCTCCTCCTGCTGGCCGAAGATGCGTTTGAAGGCTTGCCGCGCAAAATGCGTGATCCCCTGGCGGTTAGCCCAGGCAAAGTTCGCTGAGGCTCGCATTGCCGCAAGGTACTCCTGGCCCTCCTTCGAGTGTACCGGAACGCACGCCAGTTGCCGGTCGGGCAGTTCGATGCCGTAGCGCCGCATGCCCGCGTCCATATCGCGAAGATAATCCGTGCAAACCTGGTGACCCAAGCCGCGCGAGCCGGAATGGATCAAAATCACGATTTCATTCGGGTAAAGTCCTAGGGTCTGAGCCGCTGCCGGGTCGAAGATCTGCTCCACGTACTGAACTTCCAGAAAATGGTTGCCCGAACCGAGCGTTCCGAGTTGTGGCAAGCCCCGCTTTTTGGCACGGTCACTAACCGCTGTGGGGTCGGCTTCCTCGATGGCTCCATTCTCCTCGCAAGTGTCCAGGTCCTCCACTCGGCCGTAGCTGTGGCCCACCATCCAGGCTGCCCCTTCTTTGAGCAACTTATCGAGCTCCTGGTAGGAGAGCCGGATATTCCCGCTTTGGCCTGCGCCGGAGGGGATGTCGCGGAAAAGCTGGTTCACCAGTTCCTTGATCTTCGGCCGCACCTCATCCAGGGTCAGAGTGCTGGCCAGCAGCCGCACTCCACAGTTAATATCGAAGCCCACTCCGCCCGGTGAAATCACGCCGCCCTCGTCCGGCAGAGTGGCCGCCACGCCACCGATGGGGAATCCGTAGCCTTGGTGGATGTCCGGCATGGCCAGGGAGCGGCCCACAATCCCCGGAAGCATGGCCACGTTAATGGCCTGCTCGAGGGAGAGGTCCTTGAGCAAGTCCGTCAGCAGGCGCTCGTCGGTGTAAATGAGCGCGTCGGTAAGCATACCCGGCTTGGTTCCCTTTGGCACAAGCCAACGGTAGTCGTCGAGCTTCTGAAGTTGGTGAAGTTCGAGAGGCATATGGGACCTCTCAGCCACAATACGGAAGAACAAACCAAAAGGCAAATCACAAAACGCAAAAGGCAAAGCAAGGTACTGGATATAAAACTACTCGGACGAATAGCCCTCTCCCCTGGGGAGAGGGTGTCGGGCTCCGGCGCTTTCACCAGCCGGAGCACGACGGGTGAGGGGTTTGTTGCGCTGTGACGAAGAATTTCACTCCGCCCCTGAGATTTTCCTTGACAAACGACTCTAACTATGCTATAAATGATTAAGATATAGATAGGTAAGGAGATGCACGAGATGTGGATAGGGCAACCAGGAAACAGAAGGTTTAGCGCCTCGGCGCAGTCGAGGAGTGCAGGAGCAGGGCCGCGATCTCCACTTATTTATGATGGATGCTGTTGCTACCTGTCCATAACACACAACTTGTTCTCAATATACTTGCCATCTTCCCAATCGTAATCAATTCACACAATATCTAACATTTATTGAGTTGTCGAAGTAGTGCGCGGCAACGTGCTGCCTCAGTATGGCAGGCCTTTTGTTCGAACGAGGCCACCAAAAAACTCAGCAAAGGAGCAAAAGCCGTGTTAACCGAAAAAAACAACAAATGGTATGAGTGTTTGAAGGATTTTTCCCACCTAAATGGACGGGAAAAACAACAAATAGCTGTCGCGGACAGCGCCGACGCTCGAACTGGGAGATTTCTGTTTTTGTACCGTATTAAACATAATTGGCCGTCTCAATGGCGTACAAGATATAATCGTGGCTATATCGAGTTTTTGAAAATCACAAGAAATTTGATCTCCAAAACCAAACAATCGGTGGCAAGAAGGTTTTTCTCCTCCCTGTCACTCCGCAAATACACAATTTACACTCGAGGCAGACCTTTGAGGGGAACATTACCCATTCAATGAACGAGATGGCACCAAACGATAGGTCCGCAGCCGACCGGTTGATTCACGATCTTGCCGATCCGAAGGGCGCCAACCGATTTTTCCGATGCTCTGACGCATATTCTCTGTTGCCTGCCCTGAGCCTGTCCCAATTGTGCGATCTTTCGGAGTTATTCGACGTGCCGAACGATGAGCTCAAAAGCGAGTTGCAGGCCCCGGCCCAAGTCGCTGAAGACGCCCCTTTCGACTCTGCAACCGACCTCTCACCCGTGAAGTGGCCTACGTCACATAATCTACTACCGGGCGTTAACGCAATCGAGCTGGGTGACCTCGCGGAGCTATTCGACGTGTCGGCTCATAGAACCAAAAGCGTGCCGCCGGCAGCGGCCCAAAGCGCGGAAGCTACGCCCGTGTCTCTATAACCGACCCCTCACCCGTCAGGCTCAGGCTGATGAAAGCGCCTGAGCCTGACACCCTCTCCCCAAGGGAGAGGGCAGTCTATCTGACGTTGTAATCATTGCTCGAGAAGATTGACTTCCTGGATTTCGCCGCCAGCAACTGGCACACGTAACGTTTTGATTTCGAGCGGGCGGAAGCTTCCCGTCCAGCGGCGGTTTAGCAATCCCAGCTCCAGGGTAGCCCTTGCGGGTCGCCCCGCAGTTTCATAGCAACGGATGATGAAGTCATCGCCATCTTCGGCTTTCTTGACGATCGCGACCACCACGTTCGGAGCATCCACGGAAAGGAAGGAAGCAGAGAGCGGTCGACTCCCCGGATGTATTCCCTGGTAGATCACCGGAACAGGGGCCGTAAACTCCTCCGCCATGCGCACGACTCCTGCATCTTGCCATGAGCCAGAATGCGGCGCCAGTAACATTCGAAACGTCTGCCGGCCCTGGTCCTGCCAAATGTATTCACCGTTGGGCTCGAGCTTGCGGGGTTGGTGCTGGGCGTATACGGCGCTGCGCGCCACCGAAACGCGTAGATCGCTGCCTTGCACGCTGTAGCCGTACTTGGCGTCGTTAATCACGGCCAGCCCATACTCGCCTCCCGCGCGCCGGCCGGAGAGATCGATCCAGCGTTGTCCCGGATCTTCTTCGCCTTCCGCTTTGCGCACCTTATACCCGTACGCAATTTCGTAGGTAGGCCGAGGCCCCTGGACATCGACGGGGAAAGAGAATTTCAGCATCTTAAGGTGTTCGTGCCAATCGAGCGCCACGCGCGCCTCGAGAGTGCGGGCGCCGGAGCAGAGCAACCAGTCCGTCTCGAGGGAGGACGATCCGTAGCTCGTCCGCACTCGTACCGTGGCGCGCACGGGACCGTTCTCGAGCACCCGAAACCGGGCGTTGCGGAAGAGGCCGACCTCCTTCGTGTAGGCGCGCACGCCATGGCTCCAGGTGTCGCTGGGGTCATCCAACACGATCGCCCGCGCGCCGCCTGCGCCGCCGCGGAAAACTTGACTCCCGGCGTCCTTGTCGAGAATCGAGAGGCTGCCATCCTCGTTGAAGGTGACGCGAAGGTGTTCATTTTCCAGTTCGCGCTCGGTGGCGTGCACGGCTGAAACAACAGGCGCGGCAGGCTGGACCGTGCGCAAACGAAATTGCCGGTAACCAAAAGCCGGCACCGGCGCCTGAAACAGGACTCTCATGCGATCGTCCACTACAGTTGTGGCCTGTATCCATTGGTGGGAAATACTTTTGCCATCCTCGTCTTCCAGCACGGAGTTGGTTTGTGCACCGGTCTTGTAATCAAAGCCCCAGCCCACATCGTATTCGACGTTGAGCTTCGCCTCCCAGGCATGGGGATTGAACACCACCAGATACTCCGATTCCGGATCGAGCGCCGGAACCTGCCAGGCAATCTTCTCCGCTGCCCGGTACATCGCTTGATTGGCGATATCCAGAGCGCGTCCGTGCGCTTCCCGCGCCACGTCATAATGCTCGGGGAGCGCCGTCCCAGCCATGCTGTCATGGAATTGTATGAACAACACCCTCTTCCAGGCAGCAGTGAAATCGGCTTGGGGGTATTCAAGCCCGGCGACCACGGAGCTGAGAGCCGCCAGCTTTTCACCGGTGACCAGCGCTGCCTCCGCCACCCGGTTGTTCTTCTTAACTTCCGACATGGCTGTGTAGCAACCTACCGAGTGATGCTGGAGGTCATCGGCCACCACCGGCAGGTCGGTGAGTTTACTGACCTCCTCAAAGTACCGGTCCGGAGTGCTGAAAACCAATGCCGGCGCGCCCGGCATCTTCTGCATATCCAGGATGGATTGGATATTCTCCTTCGCGGGACCACCTCCGTGGTCGCCGGCCCCGTAAAAGACCATGAGGTCTGTGGATGGTTCCCGCAGGTGCGTGACGAACTGGCGGACCCCTTCCTGCATATGCTCGTCCATCCCGTAACCGAACGGAATACGGTAGGTGAGCAATCGCGTCCCATCGGCGCCTTCCCACCAGAAAAGGTCGGCGGGGAGCTTTTTCTCGTGAGACGCGGGACGCATGAAAACATACGCACGCATTCCCTGGAGCTTGAGGATCTGCGGCAGCGTGCCGGGATGTCCGAACGAATCGGGGTTGTAGCCGATCTGTGCAGTGCGGCCGAACAACTGTTGGAACAGTCTTTGGCTGTAAAGCCCCTGGCGGACCAGGGATTCACCACTCGGGATATTCACATCGGGCTCGACCCACCACCCTCCCACGATCGCCCATCGCCCCTCTGCCACCCTTTTGCGGATCTCTTGCAGCATCCCCGGATCGGTTTCCGCCACCCACTCGTAGAACTGTGCTGAGCTGGCGGTGAAGGTGAAATCGGGGTTCTCATTCATTCGGTCCAGCGCGGAGCGAAACGTACTCAGCACCACAGACATGGCCTCGGACCAGGGCCAGAGCCACGGTGCGTCAATGTGTGCATTGCCGATCATGTGGAATCGGTATTGCCCGGCTTGAGGAGGCCAGGAACTTCCGGACTGCGCGGCGTCGTCGAGAGCTGACATACAAAATGCGCAAAGCAGAACACTTACGAGATAAAGGCGGGCAGTGGGCGATTTCAAGGGTTACTCCTTCCCGGGAATCTAGCACAAGGCTAAAGGCTAAAGGTTAAAGGCTAAAGTGTAAAGGCTAAAGGCAAAGGCCAACGGCACATCTAAAGGTTAAATGCTACCCTATGTCATTCCGAGTGTAGCGAGGAATCTCGCTCTGCTCTTTTCACTCCCCGGATCACGGCGAGATTCCTCGCTACGCTCCGAATGACATACTATCTTCCATCCTCTCACTTTGACCCGCCCTGCATCTGTCTCATGAATCTGTCTCCCCTTTATCCTTTAACCTTTACACTTTCGACAACACTTTCGACTCCCTTGCAAGATACGGTCGAGCCCTCTTATACTAACGCGCGATACTTCCCAGACTTCAAGGAGGGTCTATGGCTTTAATTTCACGTCGGGATGCCGGCAAGCTTTTGATTTCGGGTTCTGCCGGTCTATGGGCGGTCAGCCGAGTTGGGTGGAGCGCCACTTACATTGACTCAGTGGTTCGTGGTGTTCAGATCGGGGCGCAAAGTTACTCGTTTCGAGATATGGATCTGGATGGCTGCATCGAGGCTTTCAAGACGGTGGGATTGGGCGAATGCGAGCTGTTCGATGGGCACGTCACACCCAAGCTGAGGGAATCAGAACTGGGGAAATGGTGGGTTTCCGCGCCGGCCAGCCATTTTCACGGGATTCGCACCAAATTCGATAACGCGGGCGTGAGGGTTTACGCGCTCACTTATGCCTTTCGCAGAGGGATTACAGACCCGGAAATCGAGGCTGGCTTTAAGGCAGCGCAGGCGCTGGGCGTCAAATACATCACCTCTTCATCCAATGTGAGTGTTGCCCCTCGAGTAGACAAGTATGCGCAAAAGTACAAGATCATGGTGGGCTTCCACGGTCACGACGATACTGCTGACCCGGATGAATTCTCCACCCCGGAAACTTTTGCCCGCGCCATGAAGGGCGCCTCTCCGTACATCGGCGTGAACCTGGACATCGGCCACTTCGTCGCCGCCAACGGTGATCCTGTTGCCTATATTCGCGAGCATCACCAGACAATCGTCACCTTGCACATCAAAGACCGTAAGAAAAACCATGGCGCTAACCTGCCCTTCGGCGGAGGCGACACGCCCATTAAGGCGGTTCTGTGCCTGCTGCGTGACAATAAGTGGAAAATCCCCGCCAATATCGAGTACGAGTATGGCGAGGACAAGAACTTGGATACCATCGCGGAAGTTAAGAAGTGCTACGCGTATTGCCGGGAGGCGTTGGAAAGCTAAGGTCGAGAGCCGGGAAGACGGAACGAGCATCAATCAGTTCGTAGCCACGGCGGTGGCGGAGAAAGTCTCTGCTTTGCAGACCGCCCGGTTCTTCGCGGATCGGAGAGCGCGGGCGGACTTCAAGGCCTTTGACAAGATCATGCGGCGTCGCGGCGGAGTGCCACCTCGCGAAGGGGATGAGATTGCGGGCCGGCGTGGACCACATCAGCGCTGAGCATTCGGCGGGGTTATTTGCTGATAGCTGAGGGCTTGCCCGGGCGAGACGCCCGCGCCACTTTTGTGTTATTCTCCCAATCTTAACTTCACCGCATACCTAGACGGCGTGGGGGCCGCCGCCCAAGAATAGCTTTGCCTGGAGTCAACTTATGACAGAAAACAAATATATCTTGCCGGAAAGCGAGCTCCCGAAGAATTGGTATAACGTCGTTCCCGACCTGCCGTCGCCCTTGCCGCCGCCGCTTCATCCCGCGACGCTCAAGCCCGCCGGGCCCGGTGACCTCGAGGCGATATTCCCGATGCAGTTGATCGAGCAGGAGGTTTCCGCTTCCCCAACTATTCCCATCCCGGAACCCGTGCTCGACATCTTGCGGCTGTGGCGGCCGACGCCCTTATGCCGCGCGCGCCGGCTTGAACAGGCGCTGGGGACTCCGGCGAAAATCTTTTACAAGAATGAAGGTGTTTCGCCGGCGGGAAGCCACAAGCTGAACACTTCGACCCCTCAGGCCTATTACAACAAGGTGGCGGGCATCAAGCGCATCTGCACGGAAACCGGCGCGGGCCAGTGGGGAAGCGCCCTGGCGTTCGCCTGCAACGTGTTCGGCCAGGAGTGCATGGTTTACATGGTCAAATGCAGCTTCTATCAGAAGCCGCACCGGCGCACCATGATGGAGTGTTGGGGCGCCAAGTGCATTCCCTCACCGAGCGACCAGACTGCCGCTGGAAGACAGGTTCTTGCCGAAGATCCCGACTGCCCCGGCAGCCTGGGCATCGCCATCAGCGAAGCGGTTGAGGATGCCGCGGGCCGCAAGGACACCAACTACTCGCTGGGCAGCGTCCTCAATCATGTCCTGCTGCACCAGACCGTCATCGGGCAGGAAGCTATCGCCCAAATGAAGCTCGCCGGGGCTTTCCCTGACGTCGTGATCGGTTGCTGTGGCGGGGGAAGCAACTTTGCCGGCTTGGCGTTCCCCTTCGTACCGCTCAAGGCCGCGGGAAAGAAGATTCGGCTCGTTGCGGTCGAGCCCGCGGCCTGCCCCACCATGACCAAAGGGGTCTACGCCTACGATTTTGGCGACAAGAGCGGGATGACACCGCTGCTGAAGATGGATACCCTGGGGCACGACTTCATTCCGGCAGGCATTCATGCCGGTGGTTTGCGGTATCACGGCATGGCGCCCCTGGTCAGCTTGCTGCACCGCGTCGGCGTCGTCGAAGCGGTGAGTTATCTGCAACTGAAATGTTTCGAGGCGGCCATTACCTTCTCCCGTGCGGAGGGAATTATTGTGGCCCCTGAGACTTCCCATGCCGTCGCTTGCGCGATTGACGAGGCCATCAAGGCGAAGGAGGAAGGAAAGGAGAAGACCATCCTGTTCAACTTAAGCGGCCACGGCCACTTCGACATGGCTGCTTACGAGAAATACTTCGCCGGTGAACTCGCCGATTACGAGTATCCGGAAGAAAAGATCAAGGAATCCCTGGCGCATCTGCCTAAGGCTTCTTGATAATCCCTGAAGGGCTGCGACGCATCAAATAGCCGATCCTGGGGAGGTCAGATCGATACCAGGAAACCAAGAACATACGATTCATCATCGCGCCCAGCTTGGTGTTTACTTGCGGTTGAATGAGGTGCCCGTTCCTGCCCTCTACGGCCCGTCAGCCGACGAGCAAATTTCATAGAGCAAGGATTCATGGCGCCTGAATCGATCGGCGCAGGTCGGCGACCCGCTCACACGGCCCCGTCGTCGGCTGCCGCGCTGAAGAAGACGCCTGCGGTCGGCCACCCTTTGGAGTGCGGCAGCGGAGCTTGCGAAGCTGCCGCCTTTGCGACGTGGCCGCTTCCTACCATCCGGCCGGACCCTCGGGCATGCGAGGGCCGACCTTCAGGTTATTTTCAGACTTCCGGTGTACCCTCTGAGAGGCGCTGTATATTGCACGCTGTCTGTCGAGGTGTGGCGCGAGTCTCGTGTGGGGCGGGAACCTTTTGAAAGGGCGAGTTGCAGCTCCTGTGTCTCGCAAATGACACCACTGCTCGCACCGCACGCAGTGAATTGTAACGGCGCCTTTACGTGGCCAGGACATTTGCTGGTGGCGATACAAAATCGCCGCTACAGCAAGGCGCCATGACATTTGTTGGCGGCGATACAGAATCGCCCCAACCACTAAAAAGGGAGGTCCAACCCCATGCGCAAGACCATCACACTGCTGGCAAGCCTCGGCCTGCTTGCCCTGGCAGCAAGCCTCTTTGCAGGCCCATTCTCCGGCGCGGCTGGCCAGGCATCAGGAGCGTCCGGTTATCACGTGATCAAGACTGTTCCCGTGGGTGGCGAAGGCTTCTGGGATTATCTCTCCGTTGATAGCGAGGGACGCCGCCTTTACATTTCACACGGCACCCACGTCCAGGTCATGGACATTGACACCTATGCCCTCGTGGGTGATATTCCTGACACTCAAGGCGTGCATGGCATCGCGCTGGCGCCCGAGCTGGGCCGCGGCTTCACGAGCAACGGCCGCGCCAACACGGTGACGATCTTCGACCTGAAGACGCTGAAGACCCTCGGCACGGCGAACGCCGGAACCAACCCCGATTGCATCGTTTACGATCCAGTAACCAAGCGCGTCTTTACCATGAACGGGCGCAGCAACAACGCCACCGCCATCAATGCCGCTGATGGCACTGTCGCCGGCACGCTCGAGCTGGTGGGCAAGCCGGAATTTGCGGTTGCGGACGGCAAGGGCAGCATCTACGTCAACATCGAGGACAAGTCCGAGCTCGTCCAATTCGACGCGCAGAAGTTGACCGTGTTGAACCGCTGGCCGCTGGCCCCCTGCCAGGAGCCCTCCGGCCTGGCGATGGACTTGAAGAACCGCCGCCTCTTTGCCGGATGCGACAACAAGATGATGGCCGTCGTGGATGCGGACACCGGAAAAGTCGTCGCTACACCGGCCATCGGCCAGGGCGTGGATGCCAACCGTTTCGATCCCGAGACGAATTATGCCTTTGCTTCCAACGGCGAAGGAACTCTCACAGTCGTGCATGAAGATTCGCCGGATAGGTTTACTGTGGTCGAGAACGTTCCGACCAAACGCAGCGCGCGCACTATGGCTCTGGACCTGAAAACTCACAATATCTTTCTTGCGGCGGCAGACATGGAGCCTCCCGCCCCGGGTGAACGAAGGGGCAGAATGAAACCCGGCTCGTTCGTCATCCTGGTGGTCGGCAGGTAGTGTTTCACGGACAAAGGTCTTGCAGAAGGAACAGAGCATTGAAAACGTGTTACCAGACTACCCTAGGCATTCTCGCAGTCGCCGTAGGTCTCACCAGTGTTCTCGCCTCGGAAAAGGCCGTCACTATGAAAGACTTGCCGGCGGCGGTGCAACGAACGGTTCAGGAGCAGAGCAAGGGAGCGACCATCCGCGGCTTTTCTAAGGAACTCGAAAACGGCAAAACCGTTTACGAAGTCAAGACGAAAGTGAATGGTCACGGCAAAGACGTTTCAATGGACGCTTCGGGAGCCGTCATTGAAGTGGAGGAAGAAGTGGCGCTGGAGAGTATCCCCGCCGCTGCCCAAGCTGCCATCAAGAAAGCTGCGGGGAGCGGCCAGATTACAAAAGTTGAAAAGGTGAGTGCAGGAAACCAAACAGCCTACGAGGCGCACCTGCGAAAAGACGGAAAGAGGTCAGAGGTCAAGGTTAGCGGAGATGGCCGCTTGCTTCCGGCAGATTAGGGTGGAGTTGTGATGGGGAAATGATTCCGAAAAAACTTCCAGAAATGCTCTTCGCCTTGCTCTTGGGGATTGGATCGGCGTGCTCCCAGCAGCCTCCCCGACTCAGCATCCAGGAAGCGCTCGACCTTGCGGATAAGCAAAACCTCGATCTCGCCGCGGCGCGGCGACAGCGGGCCGTGGCGCTGGCAGGAATTCAGATTGCCAAGCAAAGGCCCAACCCTACAGCCAATTTCACTGCTTTGCGGGATGAACCGCACGAAGGCCTTTTTTTCGACCAGCCGATCGAGGTTGGCGGTCAGCGTGGACGCAGGATTGACGTAGCCCGGCAGGAAGGGGCTCTTACCGAAGTCGAAATCGCCACCCTGGCGCGCCAGGTGCGGCGAAGTACCCGCGAAGCTTACTACGCGACGGCTTACGCACGCGCGGAATCCGAAAGGCTGTCACGCGTGGTGGATCTGGCAAGACGCCTCGACCAGATTGCCCAGGACCGCTATAAGGCCGGAGACGTGGCACAACTCGAGGTGGTTGAGACGGGTCTGGAAGTCTCCCGCGCCGAAGCCGACCTCCAGGTGGCACGGCAACGCGAGATAGTTTCGCTCAGTGAGCTCAACGCGCTCCTTAATGAACCCGCCACAAAGCCCTGGGAGTTGGCGGGGACTCTCGAGGACACTACCCCCACCACGCGCTTGGAAGACCTCCTCAGCCGTGCCTATCAATCGAACCCTGACTTGCAGCACCTGGGCGGGGAAAAGAAGGTAGAAGAGAGCCGGCGCTCTCTGTTGAAGGCCGAGAGAATCCCTGACCTTGTCCTTGATGCCGGAATGGATTTTAATTCGCCGCGCGATTTCCGTTACGGGCCGCGCGGTCAAGTTTCCATTGGTGTGCCGCTCTTTTCTCGTAACCAGGGCGAAATTGCGCAGTCGCTTGCGAATGCGCGTGTGCTGGACGCCGAAACTGCCGCCACGGAGCGCTCCGTTTCCGCCCGTGTGGAAGCTGCCTTCTACGACCTGGAAGCCCAACGCACACAAGTTCGTCTCTACCATGACCGGTTGCTTCCTGTGGCCCGACAATTGGAAAGCATGGCGGAGGAAAGCTACCGGGCCGGAAAGACGGGTATCTTGACAGCAATCCAAGCCCAGCAGGACGTGCAGAGCGTGGAGAGCAGTTATCTTCAGAGTCTCGAACAATTGCAGAACCTTTACGCCGGCTTGGAGGAAACGGTGGGAGGAACGGTAGAGTAAATGCCTATTATCGCGCAACGCTGTCATTCCGAGCCGATTCGCTGTCAACCTGAGCGAAGCGAAGGATCTCTGCATTTCGCTCAGGGTAAACTCAGCGACTCAATATTGTGTTTCGTGACCCTGGCCCTTGCCGTGTTGCTTCTGCCGTCATGCTCCAAGAAACCGTCAGGGGATGAAGGTGAGGATAAGGAAGAGGGCGCGGCGAACATCGTCGCGGAAGTAACGGTCACGCGGGTGGAGCGGGCCGACATTGCATCAACACTCTCTGTCAGCGGGACCATTTCCGCGCTGCCGAACCAGGACGTTCGAGTTAGCTCGCTCGTTCCCGGCCGTGTCGCCCGGATGATGGTGGCCGAGGGTGATCGCATCCAGGAGGGGCAGGTGCTGGCGAAAATCGACGACCGGCCCTTTCACGACCAGGTTCAGCAGGCTCAGGCGGCGGTGGATCAAGCCAAGGCAAACCTGGAGAACTCAGACTTGAGCCTGCAACGCAACCAAAGGTTGCTGGAGCGGGGCATTGCTGCGCAGAAGGATTTCGAGGATGCGCGCACTCAGGCCACCGTTAACAAGGCGCTGCTGAGCCAAGCAGAAGCCGCGCTTTCCCTGGCTCGGCTGAACCTCGCGCGGACTGAAGTGCGCTCCCCCCTCACCGGAATGGTCGTCAAACGCCTGCTGAGCGCTGGCGAACAGGTGGATGGCACGGCTGCGCAGCCGGTGTTTGAAGTGGCGAACACGTCGGAAGTGGAGTTATACGGGAATGTGCCGGCACTTTACTTGGACAAGATTCGGGTGGGGCAGGCGCTCAACATCTCCACTGACGCTTTTCCGGGCAAGGTATTTCAGAGTCATATTGTGGCCATCTCTCCCGCCGTCGATCCCGCCACCAACGTAGGGCTGGTCCGAATCCGAATCGCCAATGCCGCAGGACTTCTGCGGCTGGGAATGTTTCTGACCGCGCAGGTGCCGCTGGAATCGCATCGTAACACGCTGGTTGCCGCTCTCGAGGCAGTTTACCGCGACCAGGATGGAAACCCGGAGATTTACCGCGTGGAAGGCGAAAAGGCGGAGGCCATCCCGGTTAAACTGGGCCTCGAAACCAGGGACCGCGTCGAGCTGCTTTCCGGGGCGGAAGAGGGGGAGACCATAATCCTCGGCGGAGGCTACGGCCTTCCCGCACATGCCAAGATCAAGGTTAAATCATGAACGTCGTCCGATTTTTTCGCCAGAACAGTCGAGCCGTTTACCTGCTGACTGGCCTGCTCGTGGCGGCGGGCCTGGTTTCGGTTTTCCGCTTGCCCAGCAATATCTATCCCGAGCTTTCCTTCCCGCGCATTGTCATCCTCGCGCACTCCGGCGATCTTTCCCCCCAGAACATGCTCCTCACCGTGACACGCCCTCTGGAAGAGGAGGCGCGGACAGTGCTGGGTGTATGGCGCGTGCGCTCCAGAACCATCCGGGGCGCCACCGAGATTTCCGTTCTGTTTAATCCCGACATGGACATGCAATACGCGCTCCAGCTAATGCAGGCGGGCGTGAGCGACGTCAGAACAGACCTGCCCGCATCGACCGACATCTCGGTCGAGCGCATCACTCCCACTGCCTGGCCCATTCTCATGTTTGTCCTGAACGGCAACGTCCCCGATTCGGACCTGCGCGATTATGGCTACTACAACCTGCGTCCGCTCTTCAACCGGGTGCCGGGCGTCGCGCAGGTGGAGGTGGAGGCGAGCAATACACGGGAGGTTTCGGTCATCGTTGACCCCCAGAAAATGCTCGCTCACCGGCTTTCCTTGCCCGACGTCGCGGACCGCCTGCGCGCCACCAACGACGTGACCTCCGTCGGCAGACTGGACAAGGATTATTCTCGTTATCTCCTCCTGGCCACCGGACAGTTTGCCGACCTTGACGATATTCGAAATTCCGTCGTGGCGGTGGAAGGCCAGACGCCCATACGTGTGCGCGACATCGGCGAGGTCCGGGATGGAATCGAAGATCCCCGTATGCTGGTGTATGGAAACAACCAGCCGGGCGCCTTGATCAGCATTTCACGCCAGATTGGAGGCAACATCCTGCAAGTCGCCGATCAAGCTAAGGCGCTGGCGAAAAACTTAGGCTCTGCAATCCCCAATACGTTGCGTCTCTCCGTCGTTTACGACATGGCGGAATTCGTGCGCGAGGCGGTGGCCAGCATCCGCGACGCAGTCCTGATTGGATGTTTCCTCGCGGTCGTCATCCTCTTCCTCTTTCTGCGCGAAGGCCGCACCACCTTGATCGCCGCCATTACTCTTCCCATCACGGTCATCGGCACATTCTTTTTCATGAACCTGTTCCGAAGCACGCTCAACCTGATGTCGCTCGGAGGAATAGCCGTCGCGATTGGTTTGATCATCGACGATGCGGTGGTCATCATTGAGAACATTTACCGCCATCTAGGACTGGGCGAGCCGCCCGCAGAAGCTGCGGAAAAAGGAACGCAGGAGCTGCTGGGCGCGGTCATCGGCTCGACGGCAACTACCGTGGTGGTGTTTTCCCCCTTGAGCCTGCTGAAAGGTGTGGTGGGCGAGTTTTTCTCCGCCCTCTGCCTTACCCTTGCCGTCTGTGTGCTGCTTTCACTCGTATTCGCACTGACTCTTATTCCCCTTCTCTCCCAAAGATTCCTTTCTCCAGAGCGGCACCGTGCGGCGGCGGAGAGTTTCATCGGGCCGGTCAATCGCGCTTATGAAAAGGCCGTTCGCTGGTCGCTTCGCAAACGGTGGGTGGTTGCAGCCGCCACGTTAGCTTCCATCGCATTGGCGGCGTTTCTTTACACCCGAACGGAAACCGGCTTCCTTCCCGACATGGATGAAGGCGGCTTCGTTCTCGATATGTGGACCCCAGCGGGAACTTCTCTGGCGGAGACAGATCGCATCTTCCATCTGGTTGGCGAGCAAGTCCAAAAGGCGCCCGAAACCGAGGCCTTCTTGCGGCGTACCGGGGCGGAGATGGGGCCTTTCGCCACCACTCAGAACACGGGCGAGATTGTGGTCAAGCTCAAACCCCGCTCCCAGCGCGACCGCAGTATTTACGAGACCATGGATGATCTGCGCCAGAAGATTCTCAGCAATATTCCCGGTGTGCGAGTCGAGTTCACACAAGTGCTCCAGGACATGATCGGCGATATGGAAGGAAACCCCAATCCCATCGAGGTGAAAATCTTCGGCAGCAACATGCCTGAACTGCAAAAGCTGGCGGACGAAATCGGGCCGAAGATGCAGCAGATTCCCGGCATTGTGGATTTCCAAGGGATCTTGAAAGGCAACCCGGAAATCGTGGTTCACATTGATCCTGTCCAGGCGGGGCATCTCGGCCTCACGGTAGACCAAGTCTCGCAGCAGGTTGGGGCGGGGCTGCTGGGGTTGACGGAGACCGACCTGCGCCAGACCGACCGTACCATCGGCATTCGCGTGCGCTTTCCCGATTCGTTCCGGTATAACTACCCGGATGTGCAGCAGTTTCCCGTCCTCACGCCCAATAAGCAGATCGTGCCCGTTTCCGCACTGGCTCGGCTTGAAACCGTCCAGGGCGAGAGCGAATTGACGCGCGAGAACCAGCGCTTGATGGTGGCGCTTTCGGCGCGACTCGAGAACCGAGGCTTAGGCAGCGCCGTACGCGACGTGAAAAACCTTTTGAGCACCATCCAATTTCCAGTGGGAACCAACTACGAAATAGGCGGGCTTTATGAAAGCCAGCAAAGCTCGTTCCGCGACCTTCTCTCCGTACTCGGCCTGGCGCTGGCGGCGGTTTTCATTGTGCTGGTGATCCAGTTCCGCGCCTTCGCCCCCGCCTTGATTATCATGTCGGCAGCCCCGCTTTCACTCCTTGGGGTTTTCGTGATGCTGCTTGCCACCGGGACGGCGCTCAATGTCTCGTCATTCATGGGGATCATCCTGATGGTGGGCTTGGTCGTAAAGAACGGCATCATTCTCTTCGATTACGTTCACAAGCTGTGGGAAGAGCAAGGTATGCCGCTCAGCGAAGCCCTGGTGCAGGCCGGCAAAATCCGCGTGCGTCCTATCCTGATGACGACCCTGTGTACGCTTTTTGGCTTGCTTCCGCTGGCTCTGGGTTTGGGGGCGGGAGCGGAACTGCAAAAACCCCTGGCTCTGGCCGTCATCGGCGGCCTTTCCATATCGACTTTCATCACTTTGCTGGTGATGCCCGTGCTTTATTCCTTGCTCGAGCAAAAGAGGGCGTGAGTCCGTAGTCCGTTGTCCGTAGTCCGTGGTTCGTTGAAAAAGGGGCGGGGTGTTGGGAGCTGGGGGCTAGGGACTGGGGGCCGGGGCAGTTTTAGATTTTGGATTACCCTCTCGCTTGCGCCGACTGCTTGTCGCCTACTGCCGACTGCCCACTGCCTACTGCCCGCCGAGCGCTGCCCGAGTTGCGCTCAAGGTCATCTCGAGGGACTCCTTGGGAACGCTGGTGACGAACGGCTTGATGAGCCAGCCCAACCCTGTGGGGATGTCACGCGTGAGGGAAATTGACTCGCACTCGACGTACACCCCGCCGTCTTTCTCCTCAAACTTCCAGTAAGAGTTCATTCGCCAGAGGAATCCTCCGTCGTGGCCGACCGGCTTTTCGCGCTCGTTGGGTGTGTCGGCATCGACGACTTCGGCGATCCGCGTCGAGTAAGAGCGGCTGTACCAGTGCTTCGAATCAACTGGAAAATAATGAATGTCGTGATTGGTGTTGAGCGTGACTGTGATGACCTTCTTCTTCCGCAGGCGGTAGTAGATTTTGAAGTCGTTCCCCTCCCGGCTGAGGGTGCGCGACCGCACTACCTCCGGCTTATAAATGTCCTGGTGGTGATTGTAGTCCTCCATGAGAGCGATGGTCTGTTGAAGATTGGCGCCGGGAACAAAGACTGTTCCCAGCCAATGATGGATGAGACCATCAGGGGCCTCTATCTTCTGACCGGAGCCATCGAGCGTCTGAAGCCGCTCCATAAATAGCTCGCCGCTCTTGAGCGCGGCCAGCACCTGGGACCGGCGCTCGGGAGTAAGCCCCTCCACATACAAGAACCTTTCGTTTTGTGAGACTTCCCCATTGATTCGCGCCTCGGTGAACTGAGCATATCTATTGAAGGCCTGAGCAGTTTCCGGCCTCAATTCGACCTTCACGACTCCGGAGTTCTGGGGCCCGGGAAAGTGCAAGGTCAGGAGTATCGCGAGCCATTGGGTTGATATCGCTAGCACCATCAGTCCCCAAGATAGCATATCCGGACGGATGGGTTGAAACCGGCGCGGCGACAGGCTAGAATAGATCTATCGATCGTTGACGAGGCTTTCATTTCACGTTAGTTTCCGGCGGCCCTACAAGTGCCGAAAGGCGTAGCGGCTGCTCTGTGTCGCCAGCCGCGCGTTGCAATGGTTGGGATTACGGGCGGCATAATACCGCCGCTAGCTGGCGGAAGCCCAAGGATAAAAGGGAGGAGAATGATGGTTCGGAGAACATGGATGCTCGTATTCGCAATGGTTTTGGCAATCTCGGCAGCCGGACAAACCGAGACCTGGCAGCTTGACCCTGCGCACAGTGCCGCGCAGTTCGCCGTACGGCACATGTCCATTTCTACCGTTCGAGGCGGCTTCACCAAGTTGAGCGGTACAGTTCAATACGACTCCGCGGATCCCGCCAAGTCCTCCGTCGATGCCACCATTGATGCCGCCTCGGTGGACACCCGTGTGGAGATGCGCGATAACGATCTGCGCAGCGCGAAATTTTTCGACGCAGCCAAATACCCCACAATTACTTTCAAATCCAAAAACGTCGAGCCTGCCGGGAAGGGTAAGCTCAAGGTTACGGGCGACCTCACGATCCATGGCGTGACGAAGGAGGTTGTGCTCGACGTCGACGGCCCTTCCGAGCCGATTAAGGATCCGCGAGGCAACTCGCATATGGGCGCCTCTGCGACTACAACCATCAACCGCCGCGATTTTGGAGTGGGCAACATTCCCGTTGCCATGCTCGGCGAAGATGTCGCGATTACCTTGGACTTGGAATTGGTGAAACCTGGCGCCGCCAACCATTGAAAGGTGCGCCACCCTCAGCCTGCAATCCTGAGGAAACCCGTTCCCCAGCCGGCCCACGGCGTGTAGGGCGGGCGCCTCGCCCCCCCTGTCGCAGGAGCGTCCCGCTGCCGCGCGGGCAGAGCCTGCCCGGAGCGGAGCGAAGGGACTCCCGCGCCACAGCGGCCGAAGCCTCCGCGCCACGTCGCCATGGCAGTAGCTAACATCTCTAGGCTTAGTACCGGGCGTTTGACATCCGAGGGTAACCCGCGTAAAATTTTAGGTTCGAATTAGTCCGGTAACTGAGAACAACGGAGGATTGTTTATGCCTGTTAAGGTTGGAATTAATGGTTTTGGGCGCATCGGACGAAACCTGTTTCGCGCCGCGCTCGACCATCAAGGGATTGATATCGTAGCGGTCAATGACATTACAGACCCGAAAACGCTTGCGCACTTATTGAAGTACGATTCAGTGTTCGGAATCTTTGCCGCCGAAGTGGGTCACGCCGACGACTGCATCATTGTTAATGGCAAGTCGATCCGGGTTTTTAAGACCAAGGACCCCGCCGAGCTGGATTGGTCGTCACTGGGGGCGGAGATTGTGGTCGAATCCACCGGCCTTTTCACCAAGGCGGAGGACGCCAAGAAGCATTTGAAAGGTACGGTGAAGAAGGTCATCATCACGGCGCCGGCCAAAGGTGAAGACATCACCATCGTGCTGGGGGTGAACGAGCACACGTACGATCCGGCCAAGCACCACATCATCTCCAACGCTTCCTGCACCACGAATTGCCTGGCGCCCGCCGCCAAGGTCCTTCACGACAACTTTAAGATTCTCAAAGGCTCGATGACCACGATCCATGCCTATACCAACGATCAGCGCATTTTGGACCTGCCCCACAAGGATTTGCGACGGGCTCGCGCTGCCGCCTTGTCCATGATCCCCACCACGACGGGCGCCGCCAAAGCCATCGGACTCGTGATCCCCGACCTCAAGGGAAAGCTGGATGGCTACGCGATGCGCGTCCCCACTCCGGATGTCTCGGTGGTTGACCTGGTAGTGCTGGTGGAGAAGCCGACTTCCACGGAAGGCGTCAACGCCGCCCTCAAGAGCGCTGCGGAAGGGCCCATGAAGGGCATTCTGCAATTTGTCGAAGAGGAGTTGGTCTCCAAAGACTTCACCGGCAATCCACACTCTTCCATGGTGGACGCCGGCTTCACCAAAGTAATTGACGGCAATCTGGTGAAAGTCGTCGCTTGGTACGATAACGAGTGGGGATACTCCTGCCGCGTCCGTGACCTGATCGGCTTCGTAGCGAAAAGTCTCTGAAGCAAACTGTCCGTAGCCCGTAGTCCGTTGTCCGTTGTCCGTCGCAAGTCATTTCGCGATTGTCATGGCACGGCTGGCGACGGACACGGGACCCAATGCATATGCCCCGACTCCCGAGCTAGACAGGCGGATCGCTCGCCAAGTGTCCGCAGTTTGTTGCCGTTTGCCGACGGTGGACCCCAAGCCTGATGGTCGGACACAATTCGAGAAGCTGGAGGTATATCGGCTCTCCGAGAAACTGGCGGACGAAATCTGGGCAACCGTCACCAGCCGGGACCGGTTTGCGAAACAGACCGTCGGAGCGCAGGTTGTTCGATCGGCCGACAGCATAGGCGCGAACATTGCGGAGGGAGCAGGGCGAGGAAGTTTCCAGGACAATCGGCGTTTTGTGAGAACCGCGAGAGGTTCGTTGAACGAAACAAAACACTGGCTAAGGCGTGCTCACAGCCGGCATTTATTGACTCCGGATACTGTAAACAGGATTAAACCTCTGATCGATGCCCTGGCGCCCAAACTCAATGCATACCTACGATCAATTGGGCCGGTTCCGGGTCAAGGTCGTATTGATAGCAGTTTAGAACGGACCACGAACAACTGACGACTGACAACGGGCAACTGACAACGGACAACTGACAACGGACGACTGACAACTGACAACGGACGATTGACAACTGACCACTACGAAAGGAATCATCCATGTCGAAATTATCTATCCGTGATATTGACTTGACAGGAAAACGTGTCTTCATGCGCGTCGATTTTAATGTCCCGCTGAACGACGCTTGCCAAATCACCGATGACACCCGCATTCGCGCCTCGCTTCCGACCATCCAGTACGCTCTGGACAAGGGAGCCCGGTTGATTCTGGCGTCCCACCTGGGAAGGCCCAAAGGAAAGCCTAATCCGAAGATGAGCCTGAAGCCTGCCGCCACGCGGCTCTCGGAACTTCTCGGCAAGCCTGTGGCCTTCGCCGCCGATTGTGTGGGCCCGGAAGTCGAGAAGCAGTGCCAGGCGCTCCAGGACGGAGACGTGTTACTGCTTGAGAACGTGCGCTTCCATCCCGAAGAGGAAAAGAACGTGGCGGACTTCGCCCTGCGGCTCGCGGCCCTGGCGGAGGTCTACGTTAACGACGCTTTCGGCACCGCTCACCGCGCGCACGCTTCTACGGAAGGGATCACTCATTTCCTTTCGCCTTGCGCAGCCGGCCTGTTGATGGAGAAGGAGCTTGAATATCTGGGAAAGGCGGTCGAGAACCCGGCGCGTCCCTACGTTGCAATCGTGGGCGGGGCCAAGGTCTCCGACAAGATCGAGCTGCTCGAAAATTTCGCCAAACTCGCCGACACCGTGCTCATCGGTGGGGCCATGGCTTACACGTTCCTGAAGGCACAGGGCTTGGAAGTGGGCCAATCCAAGGTGGAAGATGACAAGCTGGAAAGCGCCCGCGACCTGCTGAAATCCGCCAAGGCCAGCGGCAAGAAGTTCCTCCTGCCCAAGGACCATGTGGTGGCCGAGAAGTTCGATGCCAGCGCTCCGGCGGAAGTGGTGAACAGCGTCAGCATTCCTGCCGGCAAGATCGGAATGGACATCGGCCCTGCCACCCGCGCCCTGTACGCTCAGGAAATCGCCGGAGCCAAAACCATCGTCTGGAATGGTCCCATGGGCGTCTTTGAGATGCCCCAATTTGCGGAGGGCACTCTGGCCATCGCCAAGGCGGTTGCCGCTTCTTCCGCGGTTTCGATTGTGGGCGGCGGCGACTCCGTGGCGGCGGTGAAGAAGATGGGCGTGGCGGATAAGATCAGCCACATCTCGACGGGCGGCGGCGCCTCGCTCGAGTTCCTCTCCGGGCTCACGCTGCCGGGCGTGGCCGCGTTAACGGACAAGTAGGCAGTAGGCGGAAGGCAGTCGGCAGAACCCAGAAGGAAGTCGGCAGAAAGCACTAAGACCGAAGTACGAGTCAAATGGCAAATCGCAAAACGCAAATGGCAAAACCGGCAGGTCCGTGTAATTTGCGCTATGTGGATGCCTGTGGTCGGCAGCCATTTGCGCGCCGCAGTCATTCCCGCGAAGGCGGGAATCCATTCCGAGATTCCGGCAAATGAGCTGCATGCGAAATGGATTCCCGCTTTCGCTGGAATGACCGGTGTTTGGAAGTGTTATCCCTGCGCGACACTCAATACAGGCGGTTCGCTACTGACCGGGCGATTTGGTAAAATGGGGGTAGAGGAGGAGGACTGCCATGAGCATCTCGGAGGAAACCCAACCTTGTTACGGTGACCGCATTGTCCGCAACCCGCAAATCTGCGGGGGGCAGCCGGTATTCAAAGGCACGCGCGTAACTTTGCGAACCGTGCTCGCCAGCCTCGCGGACGGCGATTCGGTCGAAGTGATTCTCCGCGAGTTCCCCAGCCTCAAACCGGAGGATGTGCGCGCCGCGATCGCTTTCGCAGCCGCTTCTGCCGAGGAGGATCTGCCTGTCCCTGCCATTCCCTACATTCCATGAACATCAAACTCGATGAGAACCTACCATCGCTTTTGGCGTTAAGGCTGGCAGCGATGGGCCACGACGCCCAGACCGTTGTGGAGGAGGGAATCGCAGGTGAGGCCGATCCGGTCGTCTGGGAAGCTGCACAGCGCGAAGCGCGTTTCCTGATCACACAAGATATGCACTTTTCCGATGCGCGACGCTTCGCTCCTGGCACCCATGAGGGCATATTGCTGGTCCGCCTGCACGCCCCCAGTTGGCGGGCGCTGGTCGCAAGAGTTGAGGAACTGTTTACAGAACAGGATGTCGCCGACTGGGTGGGGTGTTTTGTCGTGGCGACGGAGCGCAAGGTTCGAGTGCTACGAGCGCCGAGGCTGGACTAACGGGAAAGTCGGCAGGAGGCAGCTTTCTTTCTGTTGCTGCTTGTAGGGACAATCTCAGTGGTTCGATAATCGCGCCAATGAGTCATTACGAAATCGACTTCCTTCCTGAATACACGGACGAAGCACTGCTCGACGAATTGCGCCGAATCGCTGCCTTGCTGCCCGCCGACGAGCCTTTGACGAAGACCGCCTACAAGCGCTACAGGCCGAAGGTGGCAACTGGTACCGTCCGTCGACGATTCGGCGGCTGGAAGGAAGCGTTAGAGAGGGCCGGATTGGGGCATCTCTATGTGGGTCAGACTGTTTCACAGAAGATGAAACAGCAACCCGCCAGAAATCTTTCCAATGACGACCTCATTGCGGAGTTGAAACGAGTTCATGCGCTAGTTGGGAAGCCATATCTAACGAAGGACGACTTTAACCGGCATTCAATCAGCAGTGACGTGGCAATCCGAATTCGGTTTGGCAGCTTCCGCAAAGGGCTTGAGGTTGCAGGAGTAGCCAAGGCTCCACACAAGCCCCGTCGATTTACGGATGCACAATGCTTTGAGAATTTGGCAATCGTTTGGACGCGCTTTGGAAGAGCGCCCCGATACCGGGAGATTTTCGAGGCGCCTTCGACGATCCAGGGCAAGACATACGTAGAGCGATGGGGGACGTGGCGCAAGACATTGATGGCATTTGTGGAATGGGCCAACTCCGAGGGTGAACCTGGCGAGACCGGTCCAGAGGGGGACCAACCAACAGCGGAACCGAAAGCCGTATCACAGAAACCAAGGGCTGAAGCCGACTGCCGAGAGATACGTCCCGGCCTTAGATTCAGGGTTTTCCTACGGGACCGGTTTCGTTGCGTGGCTTGCGGCAGGAGTCCGGCTACACACCCGAGCATCGAACTCCACGCCGATCACCGTCAAGCCGTTGCCAACGGCGGAAAGACCACATTGGAAAATCTTCAAACGCTTTGCCAAGATTGCAACCTGGGGAAAGGGCGAAAGACTGTCTCATGAGGTGTATGTCCCAAATTTGTTCAGGCAAATGCAAGGCTCACTCACTGCCTTCTGCCTACTGCCTACTTCTAACCAAGGACGGAGAATATGCGCAAACCTGTAATTGCTGGAAACTGGAAGATGTACAAAACCATCTCGGAAGCGCTGCATTTCATTGAGATGATCAAGCCAGTGGCGGCGCAAGCCGAGCACTGCGAAGTGGTGGTGGCCCCTGCTTTCACAGCGTTGGCCGATGCGGCGGAGGCGGCCACGGGATCGAAGGTTGCGGTGGCCGCGCAAGATATGCACTGGGACAAGGAGGGCGCGCACACCGGCGACGTCTCGTGGGCGATGCTGGTGGATACCGGCTGCACGCACGTGATCATCGGCCACTCCGAGCGCCGTCACGATCATGGCGAAACCGACGAGCAGGTGAACAAAAAAGTGAAAGCGGCGCTTGCGGCTGGACTCACGCCAATCGTCTGCGTGGGGGAGACGCTGGCCGAACGCGAAAAGGGTGAAACCGAAAAAATCCTCGCGCGTCAGTTCGTGGACGGCCTGGCCGGGTTGACCCCTGCCGACTTTTCCCGTATCATAATTGCTTACGAACCGGTGTGGGCCATCGGCACCGGACGCACCGCTACGCCGCAAATGGCGGCGGAAGCGCACCGTTTCATTCGAAGCCTGGCGCGACGGCAGTTCGGCGAAGGCGAGGCGGACGGCGTCAGGATTCTCTACGGTGGCAGCGTCAAGCCTGACAACGTGGGAGCGCTGATGGCGCAGGAAGAAATTGATGGGGCCCTGGTCGGCGGGGCGAGTTTGAAGGTTGATTCCTTTACAGCCCTGGTGAATTACCAGGGCCACTGAGGCGACCGGAGAGAGATTTCATAGCATGATGGCGGTTCTTCAGATTGTTCACATCCTGTCCAGCATCCTGCTCATTGCTACGGTGCTGCTTCAGGGCGGCGAGAACGTTGATATCACCGCGGCTTTCGGGGGAGTAAGCCAGGCAGCCTTCGGGCCTCGCGGCTCCGTGACCCTGCTGGCAAAGATCACCTGGGGCCTGGCCGTGATTTTTATTGTCACGTCCGTAACCCTGGCGATTCATGCCTCCAGGGGTGTCTCAGGTTCGGTGTTGGAGCGCGCGCCCGTTAAGTCCGCGCCTATGACACCTGCTTTCCCGGCGCCCACACCGCAGGCGCCGCCCGCTCCGGCGAAGAAGTAAGAAGAGCGGTCTGAGTAGCGCGGACCCCCGGTTTTGGGGTCCGCGGTTCGTTCACGGGCCTAAGAAAAAACCGCGGACCTCAAATTCGGGGGTCCACGCTACCTCCCTCTCGTGCGGAAGTGGCGGAATTGGCAGACGCACCAGCTTGAGGGCTTGGTACACCTCTTACAACCATAGGTAAAATCAATAACATACGGTTTGGAATTTGAGTTGCGTTGGTAGCTGAAAGGCCGGTTACTATCACGTTTTGCTCACAGGCCGACGCACCAGCGACTTAGCTCTTTGGGGGGCTGCTCGGTGAGAATCGGCGGCACCGTTCCCTGAAGCTAAGCCGATGGGCGAGGCACGCGACGTGATTGCTCTTTCCCACGCCGATCTCGCCGTGTGCGACTGCGCGAGGGCGGCTGAACGCTTGCGCGTTATCGCGTAGTCCCGGCTTTTTCCAGCCTCCACATCGTCGCCGTGGCCTGTGCCGTATTCCTCGTAGCTCATTTACACCAGGAGGGCCGAGGTTCGGTGCTGCGGAGACATTGCTTTTCACCGCAGGAGCGCGGTGTACAATTCCTGCCGTGTCTGCGAATGGGCACAAAAGCATCGCCATGAATCTCCGAGTAAAAAATGCGGTGCGTTGGGCGATCCTGATTGGGTTCAGTGCCATCGTAGTGATCTGTGCTGCTGTGCCAGGCTACTTGCGGCACCAGAACCAACGCGCTGTCGCAAGGGCGCAAAGGCTTGCCGTGTCCATTCAGAAGTTGAAAGTGGGCAGTTCCGACTATCGTGTCGCACAAGCCATTGCCGCTGAATTTGGGACGGTGCCACCGGGGAACCCTGATGCCATGCTCGACTGCGCGGATGGGTATTTCGAGCATTGTATGTACTACATCCCCGTTAACAAAGGCTGGTACCGCTTGCTGGTGAAACATCCAATGCTGACGCACTTTGGGCTAAGGATTTGGAATGGATGGGCACACATTGAGATTCTGCGAGGTGTGGTGGTCGAGTATTCGTTCAGCATTGAATACGTGTCGAACAAAGGCGCGTGGCGCGGATTTGGAGCAGAGGAAGTGGGAGAGACTCCTACGAATCGAGCGGTACAGGACGTTATCTCGACTACGTATTCCATAGAACGAAACGACCTGATGGGGTATCGCGCAGGTTTTGAATTGGACTCATCCCTCACGCCAGCGGCCAAGCCAGACGAACGCAAACGAGCGTGGCATTTCGAGTTCCGGTGTCTTGCAGAGCGCGATGGCTGCGGCGAAATCTGTGAGCTTATGCCGGACGCATGGCAAGACTTCTACCAAGTGCGCGGCCACTTTGATGTTGAAAAATACGGTGAAGCGTATCGCTTCTGCACGACTCGGTAGAACGAACGCGCAGGACTGCTGGGGATGGCGCACCGGGTGCAAGTAATTCGGACTATGCGCCCGGCACCAAGGTCGTTTCCACTCCGTACCACAACGCCGCGGCATGGAGATGCTTCGTCCGGCTGAGTTGGGGCTATCGAATTACGTGGCAAGGTATGTTAGATTTGTCACCGCGCGGGAGGCGGGTGTACCGCTCCAGCAGGGGGAAGATGACGGTGGTTCGGATTGTCGCTCGAATATTCGCTGCACACTTGATCTTTGCGGTTCACGTGCTTTCCGCTACCAACCCCGACCCATGGGGAACCTTGAGGCACGTAACGTGGAAACGGGCGTATACAATCCTGGATACGACTGGAAATTGCGTGAGTGGACGGATACTTAGTTTAACGAACGAGGACGTTACACTGAGTTACTGGACGTACGGCAAACATCCCCAACTCGGAACAATGACTATTGAGCGCCCGAACGTCCGCCGGATCACGGATGGGCCGAAGGCTATTGATGTTGTCTACAGTGGAAGGAGTTCGTGGGTGGACGTGCAGGCACTCCAACACATCGGATCAGACGAAGCTGTTCTGGTGATAAGTAAGGATGGAATGCGGCACAAGGGTAAAATCAGCGAAGTGTCTGTCACCGATATCGAACTCAAGCATCCGTCGAACAATGTGCGAATTGCGAAGAGGGACGTTTCGCAAGTCTACTACCTCCGGGAAAAACCCATGGGCGCTGAGACGGAGCACGCCGCTCAGGAGCTTGTGATTTTCGACCCGTTCCTCTGGCCTTACTTGTTCCATATCCCACCAAAGGTCAGCGTGCGTGTTTATGACGCGGCCATGCCAGAGGACAACGCTCCCTCCGATTGCAGGCAGACCCCCAATTTCCGCCTTAGCTCCTGATTTGAGCGATTTCACCAGCGGTTAATCTAGGTGCCTGCTGCGTGTGGGTTTCCGCGCGCTGGCGCAGACTCCTGGTTTTTGGAGTCTACGACGTCCCGAAGGGACAGGTCTGTGCTGCCCGCTCAGTCCAGTCGATCCCTGCGGAGCACGGACACGTCATTCAAGTTGTAATACCGCCAGCTTGACCACGGCCAATCCCGAGGCGAACTCACCGGCCCGCGCCTGACCGGGTTATTGTGGAGGTAGTTCAGTTTCTCTCGGCGCTTCTTTTCGTGGCTGGCAGAGCGCCAGCTCTGCGTCTCGCCGGAAATCAGACCAAGGGGTCCATGCTCAACAGCGACGAATCGTTGAGATAGTAATACCTGTAGCTCGACTATGGCCACTGCTCCGGCGACTGCACCAAAGCTCTCTTGACCGGATTGTTCTGCATGTAGTCGAGCTTCTCCAGGCGTTTCTTGTCGCTGTAAACCCTATAAGGGCAGAAGCGCCGATTCCAGACACGATAATGAGAGTCGGAGTGAACGGTGGGCGGCAGGCGAAACCCGGCGAGCATCGTGCGGCGCCACGCGTGCTGCTGGTTCTCGGATAAGATCGAGATAATCTGTTGCGCACTTCGCTTTTTCAGCTCCTGCAGCAGGGCGCTGGCGCTCTCGGCAGGCTCGGGCTTGATCAAGAGGTGAAAGTGCTCCGGCATCAGAACCCACCCAACCAGCAGAAAGCCCGTCTCCTGCCGCAGTTGCCGCAGGACCTCAACAAACACGCCGCGTAGGCGGGGACTATGGAAGAGCTTCCTGCGGCGGTAAACGCTGGAAGTGATAAACTGCAACTGGCCGGGTGCGAAATAGCGTCGGGAGACAGGCATGGCAGCGTGAGAATAGCGCATCGGGATCCGAAACGCAGAGCTTTGCCCTGCGCCAGCCCGCGAATTCTCAATAGGGGATCTCGACGGTACGGCTAAGAGCTGATAATTGGCCGGCCTCGGAGTCCCGAACGATCTGACGAAGCGAGTACGTTCCGGGCTTCAAGTCGACCTCGGTCTTCACGGTTATCCCGGTTTGGGCCAATCTTGCAATGGTGGCATCACGGAGCTTCAGGTCCACCTGTTTGTTTTTTGCGACGACGCACTTCCCATCCCGGTCAAAAACCACAGTTAGAAAAGTAAGACTGTTAACGTGAAGATCCTTTTCCTCGCGGAAGCGCACGGAGCTCATGTCGAGATGGGTGAGCACGGCCAGACGAGCCTCGGATGCGTTGACTTTGTAGAACTGCGTGTGCACGTCGATCGGAAGTTCCTTCAAGTCGTCGACTGAATAAGCGGCCTGTTGGATCTCTTCCTTGGCCCGGGTGGCCGCGTCTTCGGAGGCTTTTGGCGCGAAATAGCCGCGACGAGCCTGGAACGTGAAGCCCGCCGGGTTCACCAGGCTGACCTTCAGCTTGTGAAAACGGCCGTCGAATCTGAGGTTGCGGGGAGAGAAGGCGAGGACGTAATAAACCTCAGCCAGGGTTCCCACTTGTCGAAAGCCCTGATCCAGATCGTTGCTGTTGTGGAAGAACTGGCCGCCCGTATCCTCCGCGAATCCGTAAAGAACCTGTTCATCCTCGGCCAGGCCGTTGCGAATGAGCGCATCTTTTTTCGCCATTAAGTCCGGACGGCTGGGGATGAAGTTCGCCGAATGGGCGGCATCGCCGCCGGGGGTGATTGTGTAGAGGCCGCGAGGGTCGAGGGCGTTGACGATCACGCCCGAGCGCAGCGCTCGATCAGTGACCTGCGCGATCTGCCACTCGAGGTCGTAGAGCAGAAATCCAGGAGATAGAAGAACCACGCTGCGCTGTCCCGGCAATATCGAAACGCGGCGGACCAGTTCCTCGAGGCCCCGCAAAAAGCCCTCAGACTGGGTCTCCCACTGATTCCAAAGTTGTGTTGCTTCTGACTGGACGTAGGCTTGGGCCTGTGGTGCGCAGACTGCCCGCCCGTCGCGTTCGCCGCATGCGCAGGCAATATATTCCTCGGCGGCTATCTCCGTCGCATTCTGGTCTTGCAGCCGGGCGATCAAGTATGCCTGGTATTCCCCGATTTCAGGGCATTCGGTCATGCCGGTTGAGATTCGCGCCCTTGGTTGCAGCCTGAACAGGGCTTCCCGAAGTTTGGCGCGATCGTCGGTGAAATCCAAGTTGCCCTGGCCGGAAGTCGTGAAGATGCCGACCCTGTCCTCGGGCGTCAGCGTCTTGGCGAGATACCGGTCTGCGGCGTCGCGAGCATGGCCAACATCTTCAACCGTCATTTGGACGTCGTCGAAGTAGAGCGCCTGGTAATTCCGCGCGATCGCTCTCCCTGCTTCTCGGGCGGAAGAGGCTTCCTCTTGAGCCTCATTGGCGGGCGGCGCGGACGCAGCAGTGCGGGCGCCATGAGCAGATTCGACGGCGAATTGCTCGATCTCCTGCGGCTTTCCGTTGTCGAATAACCGAAAGTCTTCTTTCCGCAGGTTCGGCACAGGATTGCCGGTCGAATCTCGTACGACCACGCGCACCAACACCATGTTGCGCTGAACTTGCAACTTGAACTGGGGTTGAACTTCCTGGACAGCGATTTCCTTTTCGCTTGAGGCCTGCCCGGCCACTACACGGGCGCTGAATATCCCTGCCGCGGCCAAGGCACACAGCACGAAAAGGGGGCCGGCTTGCTGGCTTCTCATGGCTCGGGGAGAAGGTAAATAGGCCGGCCCGAATGAACGTGGGTTAGTTGCGCGGTTGCGTAGCGTAATACGGCAGTTCATTGGCGGCACCTCACGGCGCGCGGTAGCGATGACCGTCAGGTCAGCGCAGCAAGTGGGAGCGTCTGCGCAGATCAGCGACGCCAAGTATCCGGCGGTGCGGGCGCAAAGTCAAGGCACGGCGCGGCAAGGTAGTGGCGTCGTTTGCGAGATATCGGCGCTCCACGCTGTCGTCATTCCCGCGAAGGCGGGAATCCATTATGTAAGGCGCTCAGTTCCGAAGATTTGCGGAGTGGATTCCCGCCTTCGCGGGAATGACGTGTGGTCTGGCACGACTGAATCGTGCATATGACGCCACTACCCGCGGCAAGGCCCGTGGCCACGGCTGTGCAGCTAAGGCAGGTGCGTTTTTGAAGGTGATCGAGTAGCCATGCAACTCGTGGTTCGCCGCAATTCATGGCCTGCCGCGAAACCGCGCAGTCCCGCCGAATAGGCTTGGGCGCTACGCATCGTCGTTGTCTTGCGCGGCCAAACCTGCGCCCACGCCGCACCTACGCAGATCGGCCACGCCTGCGTCATTCAGAACACGAACGGCGAGTTGACTTTGATCGCTTGACCGGCAGCGCCGTGGCGGTGTAGTCTGTGCGCCTATGGCAAGACCACGTTTTCAAAATGGGCACGTCGCCATTGTAAGCGGATCGTGGCGCGGTTACTGGTACGAAACCGTTCGTGACGATGACGGCATCGCTCGCCGTATCCACCACAGCACAGTCTTGGATGCCGAGACAAAGACTCAGGCGAAACAGAAACTAGCCGAATTAGTTGCTCCTTATCAGAGCATTCGGCCAGACGCCAGCGTTCCGCTGCGGTCCTTTGTCGAGCAAAAATGGTTGCCGCTGAAGAAAGCGAAATGGAAGGACTCAACTAAATTGACAAGCTTGGGCGTCATTGAAAAGCAAATCCTTGAGCCGCTTGGAGCAACCCCACTTCGTGACTTCGACCGCCCCAGGCTGCAACAGCACTTGAATGATCTCGCGGCTGCGGGTTATTCGCACAGCATCGTCCAGCACACAACTTCCTTTCTCCGCCGGATTTTTGACGAAGCAGAGTCCAAACGCTTTCGATTTCAGCTCCATCTTCCCAGGCAAAACGCGAAACAGTGTGCTTGACCAATACAATTTTTCTGACCGCGCATTGAAGCCGTCTGGTATAATCGCTGTCGGGACTGCCACTACCACGCCAATGCCTGTAGGTCCTTGTGCGGAAGTGGCGGAATTGGCAGACGCACCAGCTTGAGGGGCTGACGGTCGCAAGACCGTGGGGGTTCGAGTCCCCCCTTCCGCACCAACCTTTGTCTCCGGCAGCCTGCGAGCGGATGCGGAATAAGGCATTCCGCATCCTCGACTGAATAATTCCCTCTATTTAGTTATTTGGACGCAGGGTTGGTGTCTCATCATCGGAACAAGCAGACACCACGCATTGAGCCATCTTCGCATTCGTCCCTCGGCAAAACCTCTTCGGCTTAGAAGCCAACGATTACTAAGCTGGTTCGGTGCTGTCCTAATTTCGGGCGTAGCGCCGGCTTCCAGCCGGCAAAGAGCCGCCAAGATGGCGGCGCTACATTCAAACTAGAACAGCACCGCTGGTTCGAATGGCTTGCAAATCCTGTCGGGACTGACTATCCTTCACCGTAGTTCTGACTGGATAATGACCTGGAGGCAAATGTGGAGAGACCAAAAGTGATGGTGGCTTTGCGCGACCTGGAGTCGGTGGAGAGTCTGATAAGCCTGGCAATCCATCTATCGAACAGCATGGACGCTGAACTCGTTGCTCTGCACGTGGTTGAAGTGCCGCTGGCAACGCCACTCGAGATAGAGGATGAAATCCTTGACCATCCGGGTAAGGAAATCCTGGCGGCGGCCGCAGGCGTCGCAGAGCGATCGTCCAGGAAGCTATCCACCGAACTGCTCCGGGCACGTGAGGCCGGAGAGGCCATAGTGGGCGAGGCCAAAGACCAGGGCGCGGACTTGCTCATCGTAGGACATCGCGGCTCCCATCCCTCTGTCTTGGGCGAACTTCTACTTGGAAGCACCGCGCAATATGTTGCCCACCACGCGCCATGCCGGGTGCTCATTCAGATTCCACCACCTAAGCATCGCTAGCGAGGCATAAAACTCATCTGGGATTTCCATTTTGACGTCGGATCACCGTGCCGTCCAGCCACCGTCGATGATGATTGTGTGACCGGTAATGAGTGAGGCTGCCGGCGAAGCGAGGAAGACGACCGCGCCGGCGACCTCCGGAGGCTCGCCAATCCGGTGCAGCGCCGCAATCCGCTCGATGGTGTCGGCGCGAAAGGCGGGGTCGGCCAGCGCCTCTTCTGTGCCGGGAGTACGAATAAACGTGGGCGCGACGGCGTTGACGCGGATGTTGTACTTACCCCATTCGATGGCGAGGCATTTGGTAAGGTGCGCGATGGCAGCCTTGGCCATGCAATACACGGATTCGGTCGGCAAGGCCACAAAACCCGCCTGCGAACTCATATTGACGATGCAGCCGCTCTTCTGTTGCATCATGACCCGCCCGGCAGCCTGGCTGGCGAAAAACGTCCCCTTCAGATTCCAGTCGAGGGTCTGATCAAATTCCTCCTCGGGCACATCCTGCGCGAGATTGTTAAACCCTCCCCCGGCGTTATTGACCAGGATATCGAGCCGTCCAAAATGCGCGACCGCGTCATCGACGGCGCGAAAGATCTGTTCGAGGCGGGTGACGTCCATTTGCAGCGGTAAGGCGCGGCGGCCCGTGGCTTCAATCTCACGAGCAAGGGCGCTTCCCGTGTTGACGTCGCGCAATCCAAGTGCTACGTCTGCGCCAGCGTGAGCCAGGGCGAGCGCGATCGCGCGCCCCAGGCCGCGTGCTGCCCCTGTCACCAGGGCCACCTTCCCAGTTAGATCGAACTGCGGTAGTTCTCCCATTTTGTCTCCTCCAGCAGCGGCTCGTACACACATTGATTTCCTATGGTACCAGATTGCGAGGTCGCGCACTCCGGCCCGGGTGAGGGAAGCGGGTAGATTCTCTCTTAGATTTCAAGAGTTTTTTCTTTCTAGAAGGGTGTGGGAAACCTCTTTCTTTTTGAAGGTCAGCAAGCGACGAGGACATGGGTCACCTCCTGGGCAGGGGCGGACTTAAGCCGAAAAAGTTTGGAGCCGTCGTAGGGCTGATGGGTTTTGAACATGGCATGGAGAGCATGCAGGAGTTTGCGCATGACGGCGACCAAGGCTTGCATCTTGAATTTGCCCTTAGCGAGCAGGTGCTGATAGAAGGCGCGCAAGTGCGGGTCGTGCTGGACGGCAACCAAGGCGGGCATGAAGAGAGCATGACGCAGATGCTTATTACCTGCCTTACTAATACGCGGCTTCTTATGAACGGAGGTTCCCGAGGTGTAGTGGCGCGGGTCGAGACCTGCGTAGGCTACCCACTGACGAGCCTCCAGATCAGGTGCCAGCACGCCCAACTCCCCCAAGAGCTGCACGGCGCTGGTTTCACCGATCCCCGGGACGCTGTCGAGCAGTTGAAAGCGCTCCGCCAGTTGGGGATCCTGCGCGATCAGCCTGCGCGCCTGGCGGGTCAAGCGCTCGATGGCCCGTTCCTGGGCCCGCAGGCTGCGCGCCAAATCACGCCGCACCACCGCCGGAATCGCCTGCGACAGTCCCGCCGCATGCTGACGATTCTTCTCCGCCGTCTGCATCTCCACCAATTCCCGCAGGCGCCGCGCCAGCGCGTGCAAGGCCAGCACGGCGACCGAGGGCCGCTGCCAGGGTTTAAAGGGCATATGCACGGCAAACTGTTCCAGTACCGCAGCGTCGATCTGATCGTCCTTGCTGCGCTTCATCAGGGCGTGAGCGAAATGACGGACGGCGCGGGGATTGGCCACCATCACCTCGATGCCCTCCTGCCCGCTCAGCGCCAGCGCCAAGTCCAGACCGTAGAGACCGGTCGACTCCATGCAAACGCGCACCAAGCGACCCGCTCGCCGCAGGTAACGAAGGATGATCAGATGGCCTTCCGGCGTGTTGGGGAAACTTCGCAAAGGCTCCAAGTCCCCCTGCCGGCGCAAGCTCACCACCAATTCCTTGGCACTGACTTCGATCCCACAGGTGTCCAGGTTGCTCATAACACCCTCCTGGAGTTATGCTTTCGGTCTGGTCCCCCCGACCCTGAGCCGTCTCCCGTCGAGCTTGAATATGCAGGCTCACACGGCCTCGGATTCTCCTCGGCGTGGGAGAAGAGGGCGGGGGGCCTATCTACCCGACAGGCTCGGGAATGCCTTCCCGGCCTCAGCGCAGATCGGCCTCCGCCGCCGGACTCCACTAACTCCACGGATACAGTTATACCCCAACTGAATCTCCGAGTTGATTCCGGCCGCTGCCTTGCTCTCCCCCCCAGCAAGGCAGCGGCGCTCCTCTTCCCCCACGCGAGATTCATTGCCCTTGGAAACCGTCGGAAGAACAAAATACAAATACATGGGAAAAAGAAGATACAAGCGCGGACCGCCGCTTTTGCGGTCCGCGTCTTTTCGGCTGGTGTTGGAGTGATCAAATTCGTGCCTGGGGGTCGGAGGGCATTCTGACGCGGTCGACGACCAACCCGCATCGCTCCTTTTGTTCGTCGCCACTCACGCCGGCGTATTCGTTGTAACCTGACCACCGCCAATCTTCCGGGCGGCTCACCAAACCGGCCCTCACCAAATCCGTTTCCAAAGGGGCCCGTCTCACGCGGCTCCGCCCCCCTGCTCTGCGGAAAGGCTCCGTCATCGAGGTTTCCGCCGCGCGATTTTCTTCTTGTAGCGGCGCTCTCCGAACGCCGGAACTGCTTGAAAATTCAAGATTGGGCACCGTAGCCCGCGAAGCGGGCGAAAGATCGTAGCCCATGGCGCGAGCCGTGGGGAAGGAACTCGAGCAGAATCCTCCCAAGCCCCAGAGGGGCGAAAGAACATGTGCCACACCGAATCTTGTCACCCACGTGATTTTCAGCGCGAAGGACCACGCGTCTCTCGTCACCGCTTCGCTGCACGATTATCTTCTCGCCTTTTTCAAGAAGCATGGCATCGCCCGCGACGCGCGTTATATTTGGTTGTGATTTCTTTCGCCCCGAAAGGGGCTGGGGTGGGGTGACGGCATACTCCCTTCCACATGTAGCCCGTTTCTCGTCAAAGCGCTCGGCTTGCAGAGCCGCTGGCGATTAGTCAACAGTAGGCCACAAGGCAGGGGTTGTTCGCGAGAGGGTGGACCAACCTCCGAGTCGCCGACAATACACGAGGAACCAGATTTTTATCAAGGGATCCCTGCGGCGTTTCACAGGGCTTCAGTGGGCAGCTCTGAGTCCACCATTCAGTGGCCCGCCGTGCCCTTACCCTCGACAAAATGAATCATTTTGTCGAGGGTGGGGAGTAGGGGCGAGCTTAAGCTGTTGAGGGAGCGCAACGCCCCAGAGTTAGAACTACGCCAACTCTGGGCCACGCAAACGGGGTTATTGATATAGCAACTCTGGTTCCGCTCTAGTCGCGTATCTTCCCCAGCGCCTTGGCGGCAGCCTCGCGCACTTCCTCGATGTCCTTGAGAGCCGCGCGAAGCGGTTCCACAGCTCGTGCGTCGCCAATCTCCCCAAGCACCTCGGCGGCACCGCAGCGCACGGACCAATATCTATCTTTGAGAGCTACGCAGAGCGACCCAACGGCCTCTGAGCCAAATTTCTTCAGCGCCTTAGATACCGACCAGTGCACATACCCGTTACCGTCCGTGAAAGTTGCACAGAGCGGTTCCACGGCTCGTGCATCGCCAATCATCGCCAGCGCTTCGGCGGCGCTGCAGCGCACGGCCCACGTGTCCGGATTTCTGTCCTTGAGAGCTGCGCAGAGCGGCTCAACCGCCCGAGCGTCGCCAATCTTCCCCAGCGCTTCGGCGGCACATGCGCGCGCATTTGAATCCTCCCTATTTCCCAGCACCCTGATCAAGTCCTGAACGTCTTCCTTCGATGGCATCGAGAATTCTCCTAAGCCGTCAAATCCCCAGGCTCAAGCGGGATCGTAGGTCACGAGCAATCGCCCGCTTCCAAGAATGTTGTCACCAGAAAAATCGATGATGATGCACGACCGGTTCCGCTGTTGCATGACTAAGGTGCGAGGGTGAGTGCCGTAGGAGCGAGATGCACACTCATACATCTCATCGTCGCTGATTGGCGGATGACAGTACTCTCGAAGTGCAAAACTCTCAGGCCCCAACACTCCATCCCACTCTCGACCGACGCGCTTGAGCGCCTGCTGCAAAACGGTGGCCCAGTTGAGACTGTGAGGTGGGCCATTACCAATGAAGGCGAAAGCGGCCTGATGGACGACACCAATCTTCTCCATACCATGCCCCTAGCGCTTCGTAGTCCAGATGGCTGCTCTCTTTCACCTTGGAATTGTAATCCCGAAGCTCTAAAGCTCTCAAGAACTTTTGTACAAATCTAAACGCTCGTTTAGCCTCCGCCGTGCTTCACTCTCGACAAAATATCTCATTTTGTCGACTGTGAGAGAAGGCGCTGCCCTGCCGGCGCGGGTTTTAGGGGTATCGGGCAATGAAAACCCTCGACACAACAACCGGCGGACGCAAGAGCGGAAACACGGGCGGGGGGCAGCGACCGGAGGGCTTGGCGCTGCTCCGGTCGGATCACGCGCCACTCGGAAGTTGCCCCGGACGGGCTCGCGGCAACGAGTCTCCAGGACGCTAAAGGTTATCGGTCCCGCTTGGCGTAGGGTTTACGTATCACCGTTCATTTGACGGTTAAGGCAGCAGCTCCGCAAGTTCCGCTGCCGCGCTCCAAGGCGCATACGTCCACATGCAGCTCCAGGCATATGTGTGTCACAATGCCACACTTTTGGCCGCCGTGACGCCCTAATGCCCCCCTCGCCCCTCGCAGCCCCTTGATTCCATTGGCCAGAAATAATTGTTCACGCACATCCCACCCTTGCCCACCGTCCCATTTCAATCTGCTAGCGTTAAAGATTTAGGTAGAAGTCGTGTGGAAAGCCAAGCTGCATAGCCGAGAAGAGCTAAGGAGAATACAGATGGAAAGCGAAAACGAAAACCCGGCGGTTTCGCAATCGCCGATCACCAATCACGAATCAAGTCTCGATAGCCCAGAAGATCTAAGCAGAATGCCTATGTCAAGCGAAAATGAAAACCCGGCGGTCCAGCAATCGCCAATCAGCAATCACCAATCGCCAATGAAGAGGAGGTCCACCGGCCCGCGCACCCGCGCCGGCAAGCGGCGCTCCAGCCGGAACGCCCGCAAGCATGGGCTCTACTCGCACGCCCAGTTCTTCTGGGACGCCGCCCTTGAGCTGGGCGAAGACCCGCGTGAGTTCCAGCGTCTGTTAGAAGGCCTGATCGCGGCTCGCCTGCCCGTCGATACCCTCGAGATGGTGCTGGTGGAGCAAATCGCGCTCTTGGTCTGGAAGCAGGCGC
>Ga0326728_10003790_pt1 | contig 46054 bp, 39 predicted proteins | sample MB3enrmetagenome_FD_207602 | JGI IMG/M metagenome (GOLD analysis project Ga0326728, IMG submission 207602) | Lab enriched peat soil microbial communities from McLean, Ithaca, NY, United States - MB31MN | ecosystem: Environmental > Terrestrial > Soil > Wetlands > Peat | place: USA: New York...
GCGGAGCAGGGCTACGCTCCCGCGCAAAACAGCCTCGGCTATTGGTGTTACGAACATGGTCGCGGCATCCAACAGGACTATGCTCAGGCGGCAATTTGGTTTCGCAAGGCCGCGGAGCAGGGCTACGATCACGCGCAAAACAACCTCGACCTTTGTTACCAATATGGTCGCGGCATCCAACAGGACTATGCTCAGGCGGCAATTTGGTATCGAAAGGCCGCCGAACAAGGAAATGCCTGGGGGCAATTCTACCTTGGATCGCTTTATTCAGTTGGAAAGGGTGCGACGCAGGACTACGCGGAAGCCTATTTCTGGTTCAATCTTGCCGCTGCCAGGAGTAATGAAAAGGACCGGGCGCAGTTCATGAAAGCTCGTGATGCGGCCGCGGAAAAGCTTTCTCCGACCGCACTAACCGATGAGCAGAAAAGGGCCAGCGACTGGTCCTTGTCCCATAAGCCTCAGCAGCGGTGAGCCTCTGCAAATCACGCTCCCGCCCGCGCTCGCCGGAGCCCATCCAGGCGCGCCCGCACGAGGCGCTCGACATGCTTCACGATCCAGTTGATTCGGCGTGATGCGGCCACTTATTGTTTTGCCGCCTTCACTGCCTCCGTCAGTGCAGGACCCGCGTCAAACAGATCGCCGACCATGCCGTAATCGGCCACTTCAAGGATGGGCGCGTCCGCGTCTTTGTTGATCGCCACAATGCACTGGGAGCCTTCATCCCCACCAGGTGCGGAATCGCTCCCGAGATGCCGACCGCGATATGTCTCACCGGAAGGCAAGATCGCGATTCCCGACACGCCCGGACGCGGTTACGAGATTCGAACGGATCTTGTCGACCGGCTGACAGTGCGCAAGGAGACCATCCGCGAGACGGCGCTGGTGGCGTAAGCGCGCAGCTGGAAGCATCCAAGCAGAGAGCGATTAAGGCTTGACGGCCCTGATATGAAGAAAAAGGCCGGCTACGCGCGTATCGGCCAGCATAGGAAATTGCCGCGCCACGTCCGGCGAGGCAGACGGCTCACCCAGCTTCTGAATTACCAAACCAGCCTGCACGATCATTTCAACCCATTCACTCAGGGTGCGGTGAAAACGCGGGACCTTGAAGGGCTCGAATTCCGCGCGTTCCTCCGGCGGGAGGTTCGAAAAGCACCACGTCTCCACAAGGCCGTCGATGCGATCAAAATAGCCGGCTACCTCGATTGCGCGCACGTCGCCGTTCTCTTCGCGAAGCACTTTGCGATGCGGTGGGGCGAAGCAGGGATGCAGGATCGAGCATTGAAAAAAGCCGCGCCGCCGCAGCACCCGCTGCACTTCAATCAGGACGCGGGCTTGGTCAGGCATATCCATGAGCGACATAAATGCGGTCGCAAAGTCGAACGAACAATCAGGGAATGGCAGGTTCATGCCATCGCCTACGCGGTAATCGATGCCGAGCGAATCCGCAGCTTCCGCCTCGCCAGCGTGCCGGATAAACGTGGGCGCAATATCGACCGCGTGCATGCGGGCGCCCAGTTGCGCCAGCCGCCGCGTATTCGAGCCCTCACCGCAGCCAATGTCCAGACCCTCCAGCCCGGCGATGGATGGAAGCATCGCCAACATGGCCGGTGTGTTCAGCGCGTCCCGATAAACGTCGTGGCCGGCGCGGGAGAGAAGCGTCCAGGCTTCGGCATTTGCTTCCCATAGCGCAGTAACTTGCTCAGGGTTCATCTTCTGCCCTTCCCGGTTTCCCGGTCACGCGTGCTCTGCCAAAAACTCATCCACTTCCGCTCTCCATGGCATGGAGGCCTGAGCTCCCTTGCGGGTAACGCTGATAGCCGATGCCGCATTGGCAAACCGCGCCGCCGCAAACGGGTCTCTGCCTTCTAATAGCGCCACGGCAAACGCGCCGTTGAAGCAGTCACCCGCCCCCACGGTATCGATGGCCTCCACCTTGAACGGCTTTGCCCATGCCGTCTTGCCACCTGCAACAGCCACATAAGCGCCATCGCCGCCGCGCTTCAGCACCACACCGCGCAGCCCCTTGGCCAGCAGGCGATTCGCAGTGTCCTCGACGCTCGGCGAATCCCCAACGTAAAACGCCGCCTCCGTCTCGTTGGGCGTAAACCACGCCACCTGCTTCCACGCCGCTCCAGGCAATGCCGCGGCCGGCGCAGGATCGAGCATCACCGGCACGCCCGCCCTGTCACAAAACTCAAGCGCGTAACCCAGCGTGTCCATGGGAATTTCAAGCTGGCACAACACCATGCCGGCCGAACGAATCGATTCCGCATGGCTGTCGACAGCCGCGCGATCCATCTTTCCGTTGGCGCCCGGAACCACCACGATCGCGTTCAGGCCGTCTTCGGCCACAAACATCGGCGCCAGTCCCGAGGAGCCCGTGGTCTGCGTCATCGCAGCCGTATCAACCCCCGCCCGTTTCAGGTTCTCGAGCAGCGCGGTCCCGTAGGCGTCGTCGCCCACCTTAGCCACCATCGCAGTGCGATACCCCAACCGCGCCGCGGCCACCGCCTGGTTAGCGCCTTTGCCGCCGGGCGTGGTCTCGAAACTCGTTCCGATCAGCGTTTGCCCGATCGCGGGAATCCGCGGCGTTCGCGTCACCAGATCCATGGTGACGCTGCCGACAACCACGATCGGCTTGCGTGTGTCATTCATGCACTGATTCCCTCCGTTCACACGCCGAGATGCGCAAACAAGGAACCATAACGCATCGACGTTACTGCTGTATCCAGCGTGAAACGGCTGCTTATTGTTTGGCCGCCTTCACCGCCTCCGTCAGCGCCGGGACCACGTCAAACAGATCGCCGACTATGCCGTAATCGGCCACTTCGAAGATGGGCGCCTCGGAATCTTTGTTGATGGCCACGATGCACTGTGAGCCTTTCATTCCCACCAGGTGCTGAATCGCTCCCGAAATTCCGACCGCGAGGTAGAGTTTGGGCGCAACGGTCTGGCCGGAACTGCCCACCTGCCGCTCTAAAGGCAGCCAGCCGCTGTCGCAGATGGGCCGCGAGGCGGCCAGCTCCGCGCCCAGTGCCGCAGCAAGCTCCTGCGCGATCGGCATGTTGTCCGCTTCCTTAATGCCTCGGCCCACGCTCACAATCCGCTGCGCCGAGCCCAGGTCGACGGTCTGCGCCGAGTCGCGGAAGGGCTCGCCGGGTTTGGTGCGAATCTGTGCTGCATCGAGCGTTGGCGTAAACGTTGTGATCGCGGCCGGTGGCGCGCTCGCGTCCGAATCCACGGCTCGAAATGCCCCAGCTTGCACGGAGACAATGCACGGCCCGCTGCCCGTGTGCCGGTAGCTCCCGTTCAGCCGCCCTTGCATCAATTGCCGTGTGAACACAGGCCCGTCTTCGATACCCATGACGTCGCCGATCAGTACCTGACCCATGCGGCAAGCCAGCGCCGGCGCGTAGTCGCGCACCTGGTAAGTATGTGGGAAAACGACGTGCGTCGGACTCTCACGCTCGAAAAGTCGCTGTAAGGCGAGGGAAAACCCATCCGCCGTGTACTGCGCGAGCAGCGGGTGCTCCACGCGTACCACCTTGGCCACGCCTTTCGCAGAGGCTTCAGCGGCCAGCGCCTCGGTTTGTGCGCCGATTACTACAGCAGTCACGCTTTGCGCGGGCCCGAGCCGCAGCGCGGCTGCCAGTGCCTCCCAGCTTACTCTCTTGATGCGCCCGCCGCTCTCCTCCAAAACCAGAAAAATATTCATAGTACCCGCGCCTCCGTCTTCAGCTTCTCCACCAGCGCCGCCGCGGCTTCTTTGGGCGAGCCAGGCAAAATCTGCGTGGATTTTTGCTTCTTGGGCAAACTTACCTGCTCCAGCACCACCACGGGCGCAGATTCGGCACCGAGATCGCCTGCGGGCACCTGTCGCGTCTCTTTTGTCTTGGCGCGCTTAATGCCCATCAATGTGGCGTAACGCAGTTTGCTGCCGCCGGACTGCATGGTCAGTACCGCGGGCAGCGGCATTTCGATCGACTGGAACCAGCCCTCTTCGAGTTCGCGCTTCACCTTGAGGCCGGATTCGATCTTCTCGACATGAAGGATCAGCGTGGCGTGGGGCAGGCCGAGGAGTTCGGCCACCACCACGCCGGTCTGGCCTAATCCCAGGTCCTCCGATTGCAAACCGCTCAACACCAGGTCGGGATTTTCCGGCTTGATGGCAGCCGCCAGCAGCCGCGCCACGCCCAGTCCATCGCGCTCGCCTAAATCGTCGCAGACGATGTGGATCGCCCGGTCGGCACCCTTGGCCAGCGCTTCGCGGATGGTCGTTCCCACGCGCTCCGGTCCCGCGCTCAACACGATCACCTCGCCGCCGTGCTGCTCTTTGAGTTGCAGCGCCTCTTCGAGGGCATAGGCGTCGGGCTCATTCATCGCGAACTGCAAATCGGATTCGTCAATCCACTTGCCGTTGGCTGCAATGCGCACAGGCGCATCGCGCTCCTGCACTTGTTTGATGGCAACGATGATTTTCATAGATTTTTGCCCTGGATCTTCGCAATGATTTCTTGTCCCGAATCGCATTTTCTTGGATCGATGTTAGGGTCTTCGGGGCGAACCTTTTGGCGGAGCAAGACCAGTCGTCCACGGCGCTTGATGGGATCGAGAGGCGGCTTCGGGGCGGGCTCTTCAAGACCCAACAGCCAACTTCGATGCATTTTCAGGGTATCTCGTTCGAGCGGAAGGTTTATTTCCGGGGCTGACCAGTCGTACAAAGTCTCGCTAATGACGTCGTCGTCCCATTCGAACCGATCGGAAGCCAAGAGCGCAAAGGCGATTGTACTCATCACCTCTTGATTTAGTTCACCCGCAATCCCAGCGTCGCAAAGCGAGAGAACGTGGGCCCGAGTTAGACCAAAATCTCGCTGCATGTCTTCAATTGCCACGTTGCACGAAACCGCGTCGAAGCGAGTGATAGATCGCGCGACCTCATCCGAAAGCTGATTCGCGCTGGTTTCCCCGCCAAGAAAAGAGCGGATTGTATCTTCTTTCATTTGCTTTCCTTATCGTTCTTTGCTCGATTGGTGCTCCGGCAATCCCCGCGCCACCAGCTGCGCAATATCCATGAGTTCCGGCGCGCCCTCGCCTCTGTCGGCCAGCGCATCCCGAAACATCGTATTGCAGAAGGGGCAGGCTGCGGCGACTGTTTGCGCGCCGGTCGCAACCAACTCCGCCGCGCGCACATGGCTCACGCGCTCGCCCGTCTCCTCGCCCAGAAAAGCCAACCCACCGCCCGCTCCGCAGCAAAAACTGCGTTCCCGCGAGCGCGGCGCTTCCACCAGCTCACCAGCCAACGCCGCAACTCTCCTCGGTTCCTCGTAAACGCCGCGATACCGCCCCAGATAGCACGGATCGTGAAACACAATTTTTTTCTGGTTTTGGACAGGCGGCAGTTGGTGAACAAACCGCGCCAGAAACTCGCTGTGATGTTCCACCTCAGGCGGCGTGCCATATGCCTTCCAGTCTTCCTGAATCGTGCGCACGCAGTGCGGGCAGATCGTCACAATCTTCTTCACTTTCTTTTGCTTGAGCGCTTCGAGGTTGGCCTCGGCCAGTTGCTGAAAGACCAGGTCGTTGCCCAGGCGGCGCACTGGATCGCCCGTACACTTCTCCTTGCGCAGCACACCATAGCTCGCGCCCAGATACTGCATCACACGCACCAGTGCCAGCACGATCTCACGTCCTTTGGGATCGTACCCGCCCATGCAGCCGAGCCATAAACAGTATTCCTGTGTCCCGTCGAAGAGGGGCAGGGCGTTCTTCTCGATAAACTTGTCGCGCTCGGCCGGGCTGATTCCCAGCGCATTGTTGCCGCGCTCCAAAGCAAGAAAGAGCTTCGCCCCGTGATCGTCCTCCCACGCGCCCGTGTTCACCGCGCCGCGCCGCAGACCGACGATGATCGGCACGTGTTCAATGCCCACCGGGCACTGAAACTCGCAAGCCCCGCAGGTCGTGCACTGAAACACGGCCTCCTGCGCGTTGTACTTGCCCAGCAATGGCTCATCTGACGCTGGCCCGTATTCGTTCAAGTACCCGCGTAGGCCCAGAACAATCTCTTTCGGGTTGAGCAGCTTGCCGGTATTGTTTGCCGGGCAATGCTCCATGCAGCGCCCGCACTCCACGCACGAGTACGCCTGCAGGCTGACAAGCCGCGTCAGATCCTTGCCGGCCACAAGTCCGAAATCCTCATCGTCACGGAGCGGAGGAATCTGGCTGAATTCGCCGCGCGACAAAAAGACCGTGAACGGGCTTAACACCAGGTGCAGATGCTTGGTGTGCGGAATGAGCGGCAGAAAGGCCAGCAGCGTGAGCGTGTGGACCCACCACAGCGCCCTACCCGCACCGCTTCCGCCTTGCACAAAAAACGCCGTCAGATACGTCACCATCAGCGCAAAGATTAGGAGCGCAATCAGGCCGGACTGCCAGGAAATCGCGCCCAGCCACTTTGGCCGCACCAGGAATCGCCGGATAAACAGACCAAAGATGCCCGCCGCGCAAGCCACGGCAAAGACGGCGGCAAAATAGAAGTACCATCGGCCCACGCGCCCAACAGGGTCGAGAAAGCCGGCCCCGAGAATCGTCGCGCAGTGGTTCAACGTAACCAGCGCAAAGGCGCAGAATGCCCAGAAGACCAACGCATGCGCCACGCCGGCAAGCGGCCGCTCACGGATCACTTTGGCCTGGCACAGCACTTCCCAAACGAAATCGCGCGCGCGCCTTCCGATGGGGAAGAGGCTGAAGTCCACATCCATTTTCGATCGCAGAATTTTATTGAGGATGGGCCCGAATCGCCGCCAGAACCCGTAGACTGACGCGACTGCCAGCGCCGCAAACAGCAGCTCTTCCATGATCGAGAAGTGCCGGGGCTCGGCCAGAGTTGGCAGAAAAGCGAGCATAGTAGCGACAATCCACAATACACGATGGCGTGACGGAGCGGATTGCGGAAAAATCAATTGACGATAGTATCCTAGCCAGAGCGGGCCGGCGATCGAGCCCCGTAGCGTTCATTTTTCGGAGTACGAACTTGCCTACATATCTTGTCACCGGAGCTGCCGGCTTCATTGGCCGCTCCATAGCCGCGGCCCTGCTCAAGCGTGGCGAAACGGTGCGCGGCGTCGACAGCTTTATTACCGGCAAGCGCGCCAACCTGGTTGGGCTAGAGGCGATGGAATTCATCGATGGCGACTTGGCCGATCCGGCGGTTTGCGCCAAAGTGTGCGCAGGCATCGAGGTCGTCTTTCACGAGGCGGCATTGGCATCGGTTCCGCGTTCAGTAGCCGACCCCGCGGCCACCAACCGCAACTGTGTCGACGCAACGCTCAACCTGCTCGTGGCCGCCCGCGCCGCCGGCGTGCGCCGCGTGGTCTACGCCGGATCTTCGTCGGTCTATGGTGACACACCCACGCTGCCCAAGCACGAGGAGATGCTGCCCAATCCCATCACTCCCTATGCCGTGGCCAAGCTGGCTGGCGAGCACTACATGCGCGCCTTCACCCGCGTCTACGGGCTTGAGACTGTCACCCTGCGCTACTTCAACGTTTTTGGCCCTCATCAGGACCCAACTTCTCAATACTCGGGCGTGCTGGCCATCTTCTGCCGCAAGATGCTGGCCGGTGAGCAGCCCACCATCTATGGCGATGGCGAACAAAGCCGCGATTTTACCTATATCGACAACGTCGTCCAAGCCAACCTGCTCGCGTGCGCCGCGCCGGCGGAAAGGCTCTCAGGCAGGAGCATGAACCTGGCCACCGGAGCTGCGATCACGCTCAACCAAACCTTTGAAATTCTCTGCGGCCTGACCAGCTATCAAGGCAAACCGGCCTATGCGCAGCCGCGCGCCGGCGATATCCGCCACTCCCTGGCCGACATTCGCCTCGCTCGGGAACTGCTTGGCTATGCGCCTCAAGTCGATTTCCAGGAGGGGCTCCGCCGCACCGTCGAGTGGTATAACGCCTCACAATAGAAGACTTACAGGGTTTCCAGATCTTCTGGAGCGGAATGGGACGCCTTTCAGCCCGCGCGCACCTGCGTAATATAGCACCTAATTAGCATTGACGAATCGCCTTCTAATGTATGAAACTGGCATGGATTTTCCTCGGAATGGCTTTTCGTTCTGAACGCCAGGGCTATCGCTTTTGCCCCCGTTGGCGTGGGGCGAAGGAGAGGCTCATGACGGGTGTTTGCCGCGGCACACTGCGGCTGGCCGACTCGCTTCACGCCGTAGGACCGGCAGGAACGGGCAAGGACACAGCTCTGCGTTAGTTCGCTGATGAGCGAGGGTTTTGCTCTTGCCGGATTCGCTGTCCGCCCAGAACGCACTACTAGGTGGCCCCGCGCCGCGCGCCGCAACTGAGCCGGGCCAGTCTTCTTCAACATCCCTGCGTGACCTCTGGCACGTGCTGTGGCGCCGCCGCCGCTTCATCGCCGTAATTGAAGGCGTCTTGTTGTTGGCGTGCCTTCTCTATTGCCTCATCGCTCCCAACCAGTACGAAGCAACCGCCTGCGTTGAACTGCGCACGTCGCCGGTCTCCTCGCTCAGCCTTGAGTCTCAGGAATCCTTGGCCTCCGCCTCCATTCTCTCCGAGTCCATGGAGCTTGAGACACTGGCCAGCGTCCTCGGCAGTGACCAGCTCGCTTGGCGCGCAATCATGGCCCTCAAGCTCTACCAGCAGCCGGGATTCCGCGGCTACTTTGATTTGCGCTTCCCGGGCTTTCATCCCGACAATCCCGCGCCCGATGCCCAGGAGTGGCTTCTGAAGAGATTTTGGGGGCGTTTGCACGTGCAGGTAAAGGCGCGCACGCTGTTGGTCGAGATTCGCTTTCGCTGCCGTGACGCGGCGCTCTCGGCTTCCGTGGTCAACACGCTTATCCGCGAGTACCAGGAGCAGGAAACCGAATCCCAGATTCAGGCCACGTCACAAGCATCCGGCTGGCTCAGAACCCAACTGGGTGACTTGAAGACTCGCGTCGATCGCGACCAGCAGCGCCTGTCCGAGTTCGAAAGTCAGCACGGCCTCGTGAGCACACCGGAGATCCTGGCCAACGGCCAGCCCGGCGAAGCCGATCACAGCTCAGCGCTGCTCGAGATCGATGAGCTGAGCCGCCAGCTCGTTACCGCTACTACCGACCGAATTCTGAGCGAGGCCGAGTATCGCGCCGCTTCCCAGGGCGATCCGGAGATGGTCATCGCCTCTGATCCACACCTGCGGACCGAGAACGTCAACTTTGCAACTGCGCTCTTACAGCAGATTCACGCCCGCCGCAGCGATCTGGAACAGGAACAGGCCCAGCTCAGCGCCGAGCACGGCCCCAGCTTTCCCCGTATCGTCGAGATTGGCCGCCAGTTGCAGGATCTGGACCGGCAGAAACAGGCCGAGGACACCAAACTGGTCGAGCGCTTCCGCGCCAACTGGCAGACCGCCCTGGATCGCGAGCAATTGGTGCGCAAGAACCTCGCGCAAGTGACCGAGGAAGGTATAAAGCTGAACCGGGCCGCAACCGAATATGCCGTCATGCGCCAGGAGGCCGACGCCAGCCACGACGTGTATATGCGCGTGCTGGAAAAGACCGAGGAAGCCGGTTTGGCCGCCGGCGTTCAGGGCTCGAACATCTCGGTGGTAGATTATGCACGCCAACCGGCCAAGCCGGCTGCGCCCGATCTGCCCCTTTATCTTGCCATCACCTTTTTCGTGGGTCTCTGGCTTGCGGCAGGGGCCGCGCTTCTACGCGAATCGCTCCGCCGCCCCGTGACCACCGTGGCGCTTTTCCTGTTGTTCGCGGCCGGAGCCTGCATCCACGCGCAGGCACCCACGCCCAGCACCTCGGGCCTGCCCACGGGCGTCGCTACGTTTCCGCAGTCGAAGGAGACAAGGAGTCTGCCTAACCCCCAGGAGGCGCCAGCGGTCTGGAACAGCACCGGCGCCCCAGGCACTGCCGGCGTGCCACCGTTCGCCGCCGCCCAGTCCTCCTCGCCCATGCCTGCGCCCATCGGCCCCGGCGACTTTCTCGATGTCAGCGAGTACCACACCCCGGAATTTCGTTCCGCGGTACGCGTCTCCGCCGCTGGCAAAGTCACCTTGCCGATGATCGGCGAAGTCAATGTCTCCGGAATGGACGAACAGGCCGCGGCGCGCGCCATTGAGGCCGCGCTGCTGGCCAGGGGCATGCTTCTGCATCCGCTCGTCTCGGTGCTCGTGACCGCCTACGCCGGCCAGGATGTGAGCGTTCTGGGTGAAGTGACACGTCCCGGTGTCTATCCCTACACGTACCACCATCGGCTGCTCGACCTCATCTCAGCCGCGTCCGGTCTCTCGCCCAATGCCGGCCGCCTGGTCAATGTGTTTCATCAAGGCGATCCCAAGACGGCTCATCCGGTCGTGCTCGACCCCAGTGGAACCGACACCGCGTCCGATCACAATCCCGAGCTCAGCCCTGGCGACACCGTGCAGATCAGCCGTGCCGGCCTCGTCTACGTGGTCGGCGATGTGATTCGCCCCGGAGGTTTTGCTGTCGACCCGACGCAGGGGCTCACTGTCGTGCAGGCGCTCTCGCTGGCCTGGGGCCCGACGCAAAATGCCGCTGCCGGCAAAGCCGTGCTCATTCGCGAGCGAAAGGGCGGCCGAACCATGATCGCCCTCAATCTGAAGCGCATGTTGCACGGCCAGGACCCCGACCAGCCCGTCGAGGATCGCGACATCCTCTACGTACCCGATTCCGCGGCCAAGAATCTAGTGAACCGGACCCTGGAGTCCGCCATTCAATCCACCATCGGCGTCACCATCTACTCGGCACTGGTCTACTCAACAAGGTATTAGCAGGAGCTGTTATGCGCCGTATCGCGTGGGTTTTGCTACTGCTTTTCGCCTTCGCTATTCCATGGGAGTATTCGCTCGATCTCGGTGAGCCGCTGGGCAACGTGGCCCGTATCGCAGGCTTGCTGGTGCTTCTCGCCGCCGTTCCGGCTGTTTTTCAGGCCCGTCGCCTGCGCAATCCCGGCGCGTTCTGCTGGCTCACGCTCGTTTTGTATCTCTGGTTCTGCTGTTCCTATTTTTGGACCATTGACGCCGACGCAACCCTCGAAAAAATGCGCGCCTACTTTCAGGAGATGATGATCGTCTGGCTGGTGTGGGAGCTTGCCGATACCCCGGCCGATCTGCGCAATCTTTTGCGCGCAGTTGTGGCCGGCTCGTGGGTGCTGGCCGCTCTCACGGTGGCAGCCTTCCGTTCACCCGAAGCCATTGCCGCGGGCCAGTCCCGCTTTGCCGCCTACGGTCAGGATCCCAACGACGTAGCCCGTTTTCTCGATCTCGGCTTCCCATTCGCAGCTCTGCTCCTGGAGTGCGAACGCAGCAAATTGGTTCGCCTGCTGGCTCTGGGATTTCTGCCCGTGGGTCTCGTTGCCGTGCTGCTCACGGCTTCGCGCGGAGGCTTCCTGGCCGCACTGGTTGCGCTTGCCGGCTCTGCCGTTCTCCTCACGCGCGGCCATATCCGGCGTGTGGTTGCCGGCATCTTCGCCCTGCCGCCCTTTCTGGCTGCTCTCTGGTTCATCGTTCCCGGCGCGACCTTCGATCGCCTTGCCACCATCCCCGAGCAACTGCGGAGCGGCGATCTGAACCAGCGGCTCAACATCTGGTCTGCCGGCTGGCGTGCCTTCGCGCATGCGCCGGTCTTCGGTACCGGCGCAGGCACCTTCGTTGCTGCCGCGCGTCTGTCGCCCATCGATACGGCGCACAACACCGCGCTTTCGCTCGCTGTTTGCGGAGGGCTCTGCACTTTGTTTCTGGCCACACTCCTCGTCGCTTCGGCTGCGCGCTCCGCGATCAAAACTCACGGCCCACTACGCATGGCTCTGGTTACGGCGCTGCTGGTTTGGGTCCTCACATCGCTCGTCGCCGCTGTCGATGGCAACCGCACCACATGGCTGCTTTTCGCCCTGATTGTCCTTGCCGCGCGGCTCGCCGCTGAGGATTCGCACGCTCTGACCGCCTGCTTCTCCGCTCCGCCGCCGCGTCCCGAATTCGGTCCGCAAAAACTCTCTGACCTTGTGGAGGTGTAACACATTATGTTACATTGTAAGAAGTGATCAAAACATTCCGGCATCGCGGGCTGGAAAGGTTTTTCAAGACAGGATCGAAGACGGGCATCCAACCGGCACATGATGCACGGCTGCGCATCCTGCTCAAAGGAGATCCCAAGGGGCATAGGGCAGTGGCCGTCAATAGGAACTGGCGGCTCAAATTTAGCTTTGAAGGTGAGGATGCGATCTTCGTTGATTACAGGGATTATCACTAGGAGGACGAGGTACGGCGATGATGCACAACCCAGCGAGCCCGGGTGAGCTTCTGAGAGAATTTCTGGGCAAGACTACCGTAACGGAGCTGGCCGCGTGCATCGGCGTGGCACGCGCTACCATCTCTCGCATCCTCAACGGACGCACCGCTGTGACCGTAGACCTGAGTATCCGGCTGGGCCAGGCACTGGGGCTGTCGCCCGACTTCTTCTCCAAAGCTCAGCTTCAATACGACGTGTCGGCTGAGTTGCAGAAGAGACGGCCAAAGATCAAGCGGCTGGCTGCATGAAGCGCTGCATTTGTAAAGCGAGGTTAAACCAGCGATGAAGCTCAAATGGAAACTCGGAATAGCGATTCCAATCGTATTGCTCGCCGCCGGTGTCGTGTGCTGGTTTACTGTCGTTGATTTCCGTTTCCGGCTTTGGGAAGCCTACTTCGCGGTGCGGCCTGTTCCGCATCTTTGCAAACAAAGAGCGGATGCGTTTCAAACGCGAGTGGAGCGGATCAAGGCGGATGCTAAGAACTCCCTCAAGCCGGGAACAAAGAAGCCCGACGTGGTCCGTTTCTTTGCGTCGCAGAACATTCCACTAGCCTTCTTTCCAGCAGAGCACAACCGCGAGTATGCAACCGGCACAGTTTACGTCTCAGGACTCGCCGTGTGCGAAAACGTCGCCTGCGGGGACGACGCGGCATTGATTGGCTTGAGTGTCATCATGGACGGGAATGGGACCGTCGTGTCCGACCCCGAAGTGGTAGGAATGTACACGAATTGCCTGTAGCATTTTCCTTTGATTTGCCGTTGGGATTGCTCTATGCCGACGGTTTCGCAACAAACAAAGACAGCCGCTGAGCTTGTCCAAGCAGACGGCATTCATCGCAGCGTTCTGCGCGCCGCCCTCTCTGTGGGCGCAGCGGGCATCTTCGTCAAGCTCGTCGCCACCTTCAAGGAGATTGCGGTCGCCACGGTCTATGGCCGTTCCGACGCCATGGACGCATTCCTCGCCGCAGCGCTTATCCCCAGCCTGCTCGTCAACCTCATCTCCGAGTCGATGAATCAGGCGCTCGTGCCCACGCTGATCCGGGTGAGGGAACAGGAAGGCCGCGATCGCGCGCAGCAACTCCTCTCCAATTCCATGCTCTGGATGTGTTTGCTCTTGGGCATCGCGTCCGCCGTCATGGCGCTCCTGGCCCATGGTTTCTTCCCGCTGATTGCCTCCCACTTCCCGCCCGCCAAGCTGCAACTCTCCATCCGTCTCTTCTACGGCCTTCTGCCCATCGTCCTCATCACCGGCATCGCCACCAACTGCACAGCGGTATTGAACACTCTCGATCGCTTTGCCCTTCCGGCTCTCGCGCCCATTGTGATCTCCGTCTCAGTCCTTGCAGGCGCGCTCCTGTTTGGCGCCCGATTCGGCATCTGGGCCATGGTCTACGCCACTCTCGCCGGCTCGCTCGTGCACGCGCTGATCGTCGTCTGGATGATGGAGGCGCGCGGGTTTAGCTTCAGCCTGCGCTGGTATGGCTTGACCGAAGCCACACGCCAAGTAGCCGGCCAATACGGTCCGGTGCTTTTGGGCGGCGTGGTGTCCTCGGGCGGCCTTCTCGTCGATCAGTCGATGGCAGCCATGCTGCCTTCGGGCAGCGTCTCTGCTCTGGTCTACGCCAATCGCTTCGTCAGCGTGGTGATCACACTCCTGGCCGGCGCCGTTTCCACCGCCATCGTGCCCTACTTTTCCCGCATGATCGCCTACAGCGACTGGGCCGGCTGCGGCCATACCCTTCGCACCTGGGTTAAGCTCACCGCGCTCGTCTCTGTTCCCGTGGCGATAGCTCTCATCGCAAATGCGCCCCTACTCGTACGTATCGCCTTCCAGCGTGGCCAGTTTGGCCCGCGCGACACCGCCGCCGTGGCCGCCGTACTTGCCATGTACGCCATCCAGATTCCGTTTTTCGTCACGAGCCGCGTCTATTACCGTTTTCTGGTTGCCATGCGCCGCACTGATCTGATTCTTTACTGCGGCATCCTGAACCTCGGCCTCGATATTGTTCTGAATCTCCTGCTTATGCGGTGGCTTGGCGTGGCTGGAATCGCGCTCGCCACCTCGCTCTGGACCGTCAGCACACTTTTCTATCTTTGGTACTGGAGTCGAAAGCTTCTGGCGCGAGCGACCGCAATGGACGCAGCCGGATGATTTCAGCCCAGGCGCGATGCGCGTGACGCAGACATTGAACGACGGTGCTGCTTTCTCGCCGCCCATGCGGCTCAATTCACCTCCATCGATCGGATACTCTTCCAGTTTCAGCCTGCCACCTTGACCCTGCCTGAACGCCTTCAGGCTGAAGCGGCGCTCTGGCGTCTCAAATCCTTGCGGGCAGTTAGGCGAATCCGCCGCCGTGCGCTCCTCCGGCCGAGCAATTCCGCGTAAAGCTGCTCCCACCGGTCCAGCACGGTTTCCAGGCTGAAGCGCTCGCGCACCATCCTCCGCGCGCGCTCACCCATGGCGCGCCGCTCCCCAAGGGGTGTGCGCATCAGCTTTGCCATCGCCCGCGCCAACGCGTCCGCATCGTCCGCAGGCGCCAGCCAACCCGTCTCATCGTTCACAATCGCTTCGCGCGTGCCGGGAACATCTGTAGCGACGGCGGGCACGCCGCAAGCGCTTGCCTCGAGTAATACCATCGGCAACCCCTCGTAGCGCGACGAGAGGACAAATCCATCTGCGGCCTGCATCCAGCGCTTTACGTTCGGCTCGAAGCCCAGGAAACGCACGCGCCGCTCCAAACCAAGCCGCGCCACAAGTTGGACCAGTTCGGTTAGGAGAGGCCCCGCGCCCGCAATCAGAAGCCGCGCCGTCTCGGGCGCGCACGCAAGCGCTTTCAGCAGTGTTGGGTAGTCCTTTACCCCACAGAGCCTGCCCACTGCCAGCCACAAAAACTCATCGGTTAGTTCAAGCTCTCTGCGCGCCGCGCTCCGCGCCCGTGCGTCAGGCCGCCATGCGTCCAGTTCGATCCCGTTCTCGAGCACCGTCAGTTGGTTCTCGCTCACCATTCCGGCGGCCAGATGAGATGCGGCCGCGGCGCGGCTCACCGCCGTCACGTGGTCCGCTAGCCAGCGACTGCAGCGGCAACCGACCCGCCGCCCCACCGTTCCTGTGTACCAGTTGTGCACAGTATCGATCACTACCGGCACGGGTGCGGCCAGGCGCGACCAGCGCGCCAGCCACGCAGCGTGCGGCAGGTGCGCATGCACTACTTCGGGCCGCTCGCGCCTAAGCCATCGATGAAAGCGAACCCATCCCCGCGGATCCGCAAGCCCCTTGCGCATCTCCAGGCTGATGAAATCCACGCCGGCCTTGCGCAATTCATCGGCCGCAGTACCGCCGGAACCGGAAAGCGCCACCACGCTCACCCGCCAGCCGCGCCGGCGCAGCCCTATCGCCAACAGCATCGCCTGCTGCTCGGCGCCGGCGATGCGGTCCAGTCCGGGAATCACAACCGCAACGTGGCTCACTTTGGCCTCCACCAGGATCCCCAAGGACGGGCCTTGGTCCTTGGGGTAGAAACATGTGCATCGATCAGTTCCTCATACGCTTGAAGGGCGTGCTCGAATCCGAATTCATCCAGGGCCCAAAGCCTCTGCTGGTCGAAATCTGCGGCCCGCTGGCGCCGGCGAAGGTGGGGAAGGACCGATGCGTCCGCCGAACCGAATCCCGCAAGAAACGGGCGGAACACAATGAGCGGAAACGCAATGGCAAACAGCAATCCTGCGAGCGTAAGGCTAAACCAGAAGCGAAGCACGGAACCCTCCAGCGACCCAGTTGCCGCGCCCCGAGCAAAGCAAGCCTCGGCGGCGCTCACAGCAAGTCCACGATGCCGTACCCAAAGCCGGCGCTGCCCAGAGACGCTGCCAAGGCGAACGCCGCCTGCTATCGCGCAGCAATGGGAAAAACATGCATTCTGGAGCTGCTCTGGCGGGAACTTGCTCGACGGTGTGGGGCGACGCTCTAAGAATTAAAGCCTAACAATACAGTGGCCCGGCACGCCCGATACCTGTTCGTCTGAGCGAGTTTCCCCTTCAACAACGCAAGGGTACCCATCGTAAAGGCCCCTCGCTGGAGGTGGAAGAAACAGTACTCACAGGAGACAACTTTGCCGCAAGAATGTCAAGGGGTTAATTTGAATTTGGAAAAGTGGGTTCTTTATTTCTTTCAATCGTAAGCAGGCGCCTGCGATCCGGGCGCGTCTTGTTCTCCGAGGTAAGTCTTTTGCGCTGCCATATCGTCCGCCGAGGTGAAAAATCCGCGGCAAAACCGTTCTCGGGGGCGAATCGCGTCGAGTGCCGCAAGCAGCGTCGTGGCCAGAGCCTCTGAGGAGATCTCGGGCGCCAGCCACGCACCCGGCTGCCTGCGGAGTAGATCCACAACTCCTCCTGAAGCTGGAACGGCCACAAGGGGTAAGCCTGCGGCAGACGCCTCCAGCAGGGCGTTCGGCATGCCTTCATGGTGCGACGAGAGCACAAAGAGCGTGGCTCCGGGGAAAAAGGCGTAGGGACAATCGACCTGGCCGGCAAAGCGGACTGAGTCCTCCAATCCAAGTGAGCGACACAGCGACTTGAGCGCCGTCTCTTCTCGTCCGGCGCCCGCAATGGTCAAATCGGCATGCGGAAATCGTCCGCGCACGGTGGCAAGCGCTTCGAGCAACAGGTCAAAGCCTTTCTCCGGCGCGAGCCTTCCCACGGCCAGCAGGTGCGGGCCCGGACCGTTCCACGCACTCGGTGCATCCTCGGCCTGCCGGATTCCCTCCAAATCCACCGGATTCGGCAAAACGGCGATCTTCTCTTCGCCGATTCCGATCTCTCGCGCCAGGTCCTCAGCCATGGCGCGCGACTCGCAAATCAGGCGGTCGGCATGGCGGTAGAGCACTTGGTAGAGCCAACGCGTGTAGCGCGGCAGACCGCCAAAGGCTAGAGCAGCCGAAACGGTTCCGGTCTGGCGCGCCAGCACGGAGATTTTCGGTGGGAAGATGGGCCGCAACAGCAAAACCAGGAAACTCACCTCCGGCGCCCCGGTCAGGATCACGCGGGGCCTAAGCCGCCACACGAGGTGCAGCAGCGGGAGCACCCCGGCGCGCACCCGCCGAGCGCCCAGCGCATGAACAGTGACCCACGGAGGCAGCGACGCAGCTGCTACGCTGGCCTGCGTCACCAGACCCAGGTGGATCTCGTATTTTTCCTTTGAGAGCCCGCGCGCCAGAAGGGCCACGACCTGTTGGGCGCCGCCCCCGCCCAGGCGTTGGATGATCAGGAGGACTCGGATGCGTTGCGCCATGGATTTCCTGAGAGGAAGCAATTGTTATCCAAAGCGCAGCCTTTAAGGTGTGTTCGCAATCACAGACTGTAACTTGGATCGGTCTTGTCAAATGTCCCAAATTGCAAGAGTGGTGGTTTTTTCCTCTCGAATCTGCTCACAGACTTTGACGTTCTGCGAATTTCCTCATTAACTGCCTCAATTCGCTACAGCGATTTATTTTTCTCCCAGAATCTGCTCACAGACCTTAACGTTCGGTGAATTTCAAAGAGCGCAGGCGCATGATGGCAGATTCCGAGACCCTTTCTTCCCATCCTTGTCCGTGTAGCAGTCGACCGCCCACGATTCTCGTCGGCGTCACCCATCCACAAACCTGCCTGGTCTTGGGTGCGCGGCTCCGCATGCTTCGCGAGGAGGGATTTCGTGTCCTCTTGGTCTCCAGCCCGGGTGAGCTGCTGGACCGCACGGCGGAGCGCGAGGGCGTGGAGCGGATCGCAATTCCAATGCGCCGCGGCATCGCTCCATGGGCGGATATGGTTGCCCTGCTCCGGCTCTGGTTGCTCATCGGCCGCTGCAGGCCGGACCTGGTCGAATTCAGCACGCCGAAAGCCGGGCTGTTAGGCACACTCGCCGCCAGACTCCGCCGAGTTCCCCGGCGCGTCTACATGTTGCGCGGGCTCAAGCTGGAATCGTCTACCGGCCTAAAGCGCAGGATCTTGCTGGCTGCGGAGCGCTTGACCTCCCGTTGCGCGCATGTCGTGTTGTGCAACAGCGAAAGCCTGCGCGCCGAAGCGCTGGCGCTGGGCGTAGCTCCCGCCGGCAAGCTGAGCTTGTTAGGGGCGGGAAGCAGCAACGGCGTGGACATTGAGCGTTTTTCGCCGGGGCCGAGTGACGTGCGCGAGCGGCTCGGCATTCCGCGCGACGCCCCCGTCCTGGGCTTTGTCGGGCGATTGACCCGCGACAAGGGCCTGCCGGAGCTCATCGGCGCCTTCGATCTGATTCTCTGCGCCGAGCCCTCCGCCCGCCTGCTCATTGTGGGCTGGTTCGACGCTGCCGAAGACGCGCTGGACAAAGAACTGCGCGCCCGCATCCTGAACCATCCGCGCTTGGTTTTCACCGGATTTGTAGACGACACGGCGCCCTATTACCGCGCTATCGACATACTGGCTTTGCCCACTTGGCGGGAGGGTTTCCCGAATGTCGTGCTCGAGGCCGCGGCCACAGGGATTCCCGTCGTGACGACCGAGTCTACTGGTGCGCGCGACGCCGTCATACCAGAGGTAACAGGACTGCTGATCCCGCCCGGCTACCCCTATGCAATTTGTGATGCAGTGATGAAACTGATTCGCGATCCCAAACTCCGTCGCCGCATGGGCGAGGCAGCGCGCGCGTGGGTCCTCGAACACTATTTGCAAGCCCGCGTCCTGAGCATGACGGCCGAGTACTACCGCAACCTTCTCGCGGCTGTGCCTGTCACCCAGCTTCAGCGTGCGTAAGACTTCAGCCCGTTTCAACCTCGCCGCCGAACAGATCGCGCTGTTCTGTGCCGCGCCTTTCGGGCTCAACCCGTCTACGGCCCGGTGCTCCAATCAGACTGAGCACCACTAGCGACTGAATAGCCATCCGGGGTACATAAATCCGCTGTGTGTTCGAGCGCGTATCGGGCGGGGTCAGCATCAATCCCGAGCCGTCGACAAGTGTGCGGTCGTTGGCCGCCAATCCTTCCAGCTCGTCGCCGTCGGCCAGCGTCAGGCGCAGCCACAACCCCACGGCGCGCGGCCTTAGAGAAAAATGCTTGCGCACCAGCCGCTCCGGATTTGCCTGGTCCGCCGATCCGGCAGGGATGTCTCGCACATAGCACACCCACTTCACCTGCTCCCACCCCATGCGCACCACTTTGCCGGTAAGGTCCAGAATCTGCAGCTCCGGATCCTGCTGTCCGAAGTCGGCTCCCGCATAGCCGGCGCACCAGTCACGGGAAAACTTGCGCACAATGACAAGTTTGCGTGCCGAGGCCATCGTTTTGGATTGTCGCACGCCTGAGCGGTACGGCGGTGGCAGCTTCTGTTGCCTTTCTGGCTCCCCCTCCCATCCCTATCGGCAGCCCGCTTTGGTTTCGAGTCCGGGAAAAGTTGCAATTCTGGTGCGGAAAACTAGTCTTCCGAGGCATTTTGTGTTAATGTTCTTGTTTGCCAGCTTCAGCGAATTGTGCCATAAGGGCAACAACATCAGGCACTTGGGCTGAGGATTCAATGGCGAAAACAGGTTAGTGCATGCCCGACTATATCTACCTGCTGGAAAAGCGGCTCTCGGCGGACCAGCGCCACGCGGTCACGCAGCTTCGAACAGTCGCACGCGAATCGGGGACTATCCTCTTCCTGACAGGTGACGCCGTCCGCGACCTCACCAGCGGCCATGCGGTTCGCGAACTTGAGATTGCGATCCACGGAAACGCCCTTAAGCTCAAGAAACCATTGGAGAAACTCGGTGGCAAGATATGGGGAGAAGACGAGCCCTCCCGGAGTCTTTACCTGTGTTTTCCGGGAACCGTTCGCGTCAACCTGATCAGCACCCACCGCACCGAATATCCCAAGCCGGGGAAGCCCGTTTTTCACGCTGCCTCTATCCAGGAAGACCTGCGCCGCCGCGACTTTACCGTCAACTCGATGGCGATTTCGCTCAACGAGGGGTCGTTTGGACTGTTGATGGACCCTATGAATGGCGCCGCCGATATTGAGGCGAGAACTCTGCGCCTGGTTTCTAATTACGGATTCCTCGAGGAGCCTTCGCTGCTCATCCGGGCCACGAGGTACCGTGCCCGCCTAGGTTGGGAGATGGACCTGAGAACCCAGGCTCGCTACGACAACGCCAAGAGCGAGGGCGTGATCGAGTCGCTCTCCGCCCATGAGCGCAGCCAGGAACTGGAGCAGATCGGACACGAGGAAGACGGACTCAAGGTGCTGCGCGCTCTGGAGGCCGAAGGCTGGATGAAGATTCTCTTCCCGGCCTGGACCTCTGCCAAGACCGATGAAGCGAAGCTGATGGCTCTCCACGATCTGGCAGTAGAACTGCTCCTGCAGGGCGTTCATCCCGACATGTCCGCGGCCCAGATGCAACTGCTCACCGCAAGAATGGCACCCAAGGATCTGACGGCGCTCAAGAAGTTGATGCTGCGGCCGGGCTTCGTTGCGGAATGGAACAGTCTGGATTCGATGGCGTCAGGCTTCGCAAAAGTATTGCTGGCCAAGCAGAATGCCAAGCCCTCAGCGAGCTTTAAGCTTTTTATGAGCTATGATCCAGAAGCGATTCTTTGGCTTGGATTTACGAGCAAGTCTCAGGCTGTTCAGGAACGCTTCAATCTCTTTCTCAAGGTCTGGCCTGAGGCCCGTCAGCGCATCCCGCATGCTCTGATGCAGGAGATGCGCATCACACCCGAGCTGCCGATCTATAACGAGCTTGTGGGAAAGGTTTTTCTTGAACTTATCGATGGTCACCTGACCACCCCGGAGGAAATGCGCGCCTATCTTGAGCCGCACTCGCCCCCCGCCCCGCCTCCGCAAGTGACGATCAAGAGGCCGCGAGCCAAGCGCGGCGCTGAGGCCAAAATCAAAGAGCAGGCGCTCGATGAGGACGAGGAGTTGGAGGAGGGTCTGGAGGCGGACGACGATCTGGAGCCGATCGGCGTCGATGACGATGAGATTGATCTGGGCATGGTTCTGCCCAAGGTTGCGCTGGCGACGGAGTTGGAAGACGAAACGGAACCAGAGGAAGAAGAGGAACTGGAAGGCGAGGAAACGAGTCCGGCTTCCGTTGGAAAGAAGAAGCTGCCCGCGATAAAGGGAGAGAAGCCCACACCCGGTAAGGCGGAAAGACCCCTCACGGCTGCGAAGCACCAGCCTCCCCTGGCAGCCGCTGCGGCAAAAGCGGGACCTGTGCCAATGCCAGCGCCTGCTGCCAAACCGCCCGCTTCAGCCAAAGCCCAGGCCGTTCTCGCCACAAAGCAGAAGCCAGCACCCATCCAAGTTGCGGCAAAAGCTGTGAAGGCGGTTCAGCGCGCAGCCAAGAAGCCCGAGCCTGCAGAAGCCAAGCCTAAGCCTCGGGCTAAGGCAGCTGCCAATGCGCCCGCGAAAAAGCCTGCGAAATACGCCCCAGCCAAGTCACCGCAGCTAATGGCCAAGCACGCGCGGGCAAAACCGTCAAAGCAGGCAGCAAAGAAAGCCGCGCCCAAAGCAGCGAAAAAACGCTGAATAAAAGCAAACCGTGTCGGACTTATGCCCACGGCCTTTTCTGTGCAATAAGAACGCCGCAGAACCGGTTCCCTAGGAAGCACACGTTGGCAGTGCCTGTACGGGTCCCTTGATGCCGAAGCCATGACGCCCCGCCAAATTCATCAAACGTTTGCAATCTGTTTGCCCGACTGAATTACTCTGATATTGATTTCCTGCGGTCCCAAGATCCCGAACACGCAACCGGCCGCGGGGCGAGGACTGACCGTTTGAGCCAATCCGTATTTGTTCTGGAAGACGACGCCGATATTGCCAGGCTGGTGCAGCATCACCTTGAAGCGGCGGGCTTTGAGGCGCGCCTGTTTCACACCCCTACCAACCTCATTCCCGATGCCGAGCGCAAGCCGCCCACTCTGTTTCTCCTCGACATCATGGTCCCCGGCGGAGACGGTCTCGACGTTTGCCGGCGCCTCCGCAATCACGCCGGACTATCCACCGTCCCCATCATCTTCCTGACCGCCCGCGCCGGCGAAAACGACCGCGTCCTCGGTCTCGAAATGGGCGCCGACGACTACATCACCAAGCCTTTTTCGACACGTGAGCTGGTTGCCCGCGTCAAGGCCGTCCTGCGCCGCTTCGAACGGCCAACGTCACCCTCCGTCATCAGTTTTGAAGAGATCATCATTGACGCAGGCGCCATGCAGTTGAAAGTTCGCGGCAAGCTCACCACGACCACTGCCACGGAGTTCCGTTTGCTCGACTACCTTGCGCGCCATCCCGGCCGCGTCTTCAGCCGCGACCACCTCCTCGACGCCGTCTGGGGCGATGCGCGCTTTGTCACACCCCGCTCCGTCGATGTCTATGTGCGCCGCATCCGTGAGAAAATCGAGATCGATCCGGAGAATCCGCGCTACCTGAAAACCGTGCGCGGTGCTGGCTATCGCTTCGAACTGCCAAAAGAAGCATGATGCAAGCTTCTTGCCTCTAGCTTCTAGCCAGGCCGCACTCGGGTCAGCCTCTGCAGGTGATCTGGGCAGCCAACCGAACGCAATGAATAGCTAGGAGCTAAGAGCTGGTTTTCTCATGACCTCCAAAGTCTTTTCCAAGCTGCTCGGGCTTTTTGTTCTCCTCCTCGTCTTCCACACCCTGGTGATGGAGATCGTATTTCACCGCTTTGTGGAACACACGGCGGGAGGCATGCTGCATGTGCTTGGCCGCGACGCCTTTTGGTCGGGTGTGATAGCCCTTGCCGTTGCTCTGCCGCTGGCCGCCTGGGTTGCGGGCGGCATCTCCGCCCGTCTCCGGCGCGTAGTTACTTTCGCCCGCCGCATCGCCGATGGCGACCTGGCCGCACGCATTGATGTGACCAGCAATGATGAGCTCTCTGCCATGGAAGCTGCCCTCAATCAAACGGCCGTACGGCTTAGCAAGGACTTTGCTGAATTAGAAAGCAGCCGCCACGAACTGGCCCTCATGCTCGATTCCCTGCAGGAAGCGGTCGTGGCCATCACTCCGGAAGGGGTTGTCCGCTGGTCCAACGCCGTCATGCACCGAATCGCCGGATCCCAGCTTGTGTCCGGCCGACCGCTGGTCCACTCCGTCCGCGATCCTGAGCTGCTAGCCTGCGTTCGCGGGGCTCTCGAACGGCGCGAATTTTGCGTTGGCCGCGCCAACTTGCTTGCTCCGGGCCGTGTCTTTGAAATCAACGCCGCGCCCTTGCCCGCCGGCGGCGCGCTCGCCGTCCTCCACGATGTTACCGGCATCGAAGCTGCGCAAAAAACCCGCCGCGAGTTCGTCGCCAACGTCAGCCACGAATTGCGCACGCCGCTTACTTCCATCCAGGGCTACGTGGAAACCCTTATCGAAGACCCCAACCCTAGCCCGGAAACCACGCTCGAATTCCTCGGCGTCATCCTTAAGAACACCAGCCGCATGAATCGCCTTACCGAGGATCTTCTTGCCCTCGCCAGCGTTGAAAGCCCCAACTATAAGCTCTCGTTACAGCCGGTCCGCGCCATCGTCCTTCTCCGGGACGCGATCGACTCGATTGGTGGCATCGTCGTCGACTCTGGAGTCAAGCTCCAGTTCGCTGGCGCACCCGACGCTCTCATCATGGCCGATCCAGATGCCATGCATCAGGTCTTCGGCAATCTCATGGAGAACGCCCTTAAGTACGCCCAATCCGGCAAGCGCATCCGCGCCGGCGCGCGCCTGCTCGCCTCTGAGGTTCAGTTCACCATTCAGGACTTCGGCCCCGGCATCGCTTCCGAGCATCTCGAACGCATCTTCGAGCGCTTTTACCGTGTCGACAAGGCCCGCTCCCGCGAGTCCGGCGGCACAGGTCTAGGCCTGGCCATCGTCAAGCACATTGTGTTGGCCCACGGTGGACGCGTCTGGGCTGAAAGCGAACTCGGCAAGGGCGCACAATTTCACTTCACGCTGCCCTTGGCGCCGTCGGCACAGATCCTGCCTCAGACGGCCGAGCAAGCTCCTGCAGCCACATCCTAGACTAGAACTGCGTGCTTAAAGGGTCTTGTAGACCCAACGCTTCAACAGAATCAATAGATTACATAGGCGCGAGGTCTTTATCGAACCAGCTCTGATTGTCCTCCCCTTCGCGTTACCTCTTTTCCACAACGAAGCTTTCCGCTCAACCCTCCGTTTCGCACCGGTGCTTCCCCGGTGTTTCTCTCTGTTTTCTCTAACATGACCCCGTTCTTTTCAACTCCCCGTAACATTCCAGGTAGACAATGAACTGCAAGAGCCAAACTGCACGGGAGGGAACCATGAAAAAAACGCTACTTGCTGTTTTATTTCTTGTTTTGGGTTTGAGCGCCGCTCAGGCCCAGAAAATTACGGGTGCGGGCGCAACCTTTCCATATCCCATCTACTCCAAGTGGTTCACTGAGTACAGCAACGCGCATCCGGGCGTTCAAGTCAACTATCAGTCCATTGGTTCCGGTGGTGGAATCAAGCAGGTTTGCTCGGGTGTTGTTGAGTTCGGCGCCTCTGACATGCCCATGGGCGACGATTTGCTCGCTTCTTGTGGTGTGAAGCTGATTCACATTCCCACCGTTCTCGGCGCCGACGTTCCCGTTTTCAATGTTCCCGGCGTCACCGACCTTCGCTTCAGCCCTGACGTGCTGGCCGATATCTTCCTGGCTAAAATCACCATGTGGAACGACCCTCGCATCGCCAAAGACAATCCTGGCGCCCATCTGCCCGACCAGAGGATTATCGTTGTCCACCGGTCAGATGGAAGCGGCACTACCTTCATCTGGACCGACTACCTGAGCAAAGTCAGCACGGAATGGGCCAATGGCCCCGGTAAAGGCACGTCGGTCAATTGGCCGACTGGTGTAGGCGGCAAGGGGAATGAGGGCGTAGCTGGCTATGTGCGCCAGTTGCCCGGCTCCATCGGCTATGTCGAGTTGATCTATGCCCTGCAGAACCACATCAACTTCGGCGCGATCAGGAATGCTGCCGGCAATTGGGTTAAGGCCTCAATTGACGGCGTCAGTGACGCCGCGGCCACGGTCAAGAAAATGCCCGCCGACTACCGCGTCTCCATCACCAATGCTCCGGGCCCCAACGCCTATCCCGTCTCCAGCTTTACTTACCTGCTCATCCCCACCCATCCGAACGATATGGCGAAGGAGAAAGTGATCAAGGACATGCTGAGCTGGATGGTCAACTCGGGCGAAAAAGAAGTCTCGGCTCTTTCCTACGCTCCGCTTCCGCAGGTCGTTGCCGCCAAGGTCATTCAGACCGTTAACTCGTTGCCGTAAAGCGCAGCGAGGGGTTCGGCGCCCGCCGGGCTCCTCGCTTCTTCGCTTCGCCGCTTGCCTCTTCGATCCTGAAAACGTCGCCAGACATCTGACCGGTCGCCGATGTCGATCCTGCCGCCCCGCCACGGCCTCACTCCGCTTTGGTAAACTCTCCAAGGTGCGCGTGTTAGGATGGTCCCCGATCCTAACAACAATGCAATGACAACTGTCCCTCCGATCTCGACGGTCAATGACCTCTTTTTTCGCGTTGCCTCAGCAGCCAATCCCCGCGCTGTTCTATGGCAGGACGAGTTCAGCCAATGGCAGCCGATCTCCTCGGATCAGCTCTATCAACGTGTCCGGGCGCTGGCCACGGCATTTCTGCGGATGGGTACGAAAAAAGGCGACCGTATCGCCCTCATCAGCGAGAACCGATGGGAGTGGGTGGTTACCGATTTTGCTGCTTTGGCCATCGGCGCCGCGGATGTTCCAATTTACCCCACCCTTACCGGCGAGCAGATAGCGGAACTGATACGCGACGCCGGTTGCCGCATTGCCGTCGTTTCCACGCGCAAGCAATTTGACAAGCTTCACGCGGTCCGCGCTCAAACCCAATTGGAACGCATCGTCATCATGGATTCGCCCGCCCCCGAGGGCGCCATCGCCATAGGCGAGTTGATTGACGATGCCGACGCCGGAGGCGCCGAACGCGATCCCGTCTTCGATGCCCTCGTCCGTTCCATTGAGCCAGGCGATCTGGCCACGCTCATTTACACATCCGGCACCACCGGCGAGCCCAAGGGTGTCGCTCTCACTCATGGCAATATCGCCGCCAACCAGAATTACGCACCCACCGATTTCAACTTCGATTCCACCGACGCCTGCATCTCCTTCCTTCCGCTTTCTCATGTCACCGCACGCGCCCTCGACTACATCATGTATAGTTTTGGTGCGCAAGTCGCCTACTGCTCGCAATTCGACAAGCTGCCGCAGGCCATGCGCGACGTTCGGCCGACTGTCATCGTCGGCGTGCCACGCGTCTTTGAGAAGATTCGCCAGGAGGTCGAGCACCGCACCGCCGGATCGCCGGTCAAGCGGCGTCTGCTCGCCTGGGCCATTCGCCTGGGCTCGCACTTTGCCGATACGGTTTATGATGGGCGCCAGCCCACTTCGCTCCTGTGGAAGCTGGCCAGCAAGCTGGTCTATTCCAAAGTTCGCGAGGCCTTCGGCGGACGCGTCCGGATCTTTGTTTCTGGCGGCGCGCTTCTTGGTATTGATACCGCGCGTTGGTTCGCCTCAGCGGGCATTGCGCTTTGGGAGGGCTACGGTCTCACTGAAACCTCGCCGGTCATTGCTCTCAATAACCCCATCCGGCACCGCATGGGCTCTGCTGGCATACCCTTGAGCAATATCGAGCTCAAGTTCGCCGAGGATGGCGAACTGCTCGTCCGCGGACCCTCCGTCTTCAGCGGTTACTGGCAAAAACCTGCCGCTACCGACGAGTGCTTCGACAGCCAGGGATGGTTCCGCACTGGCGACATCGGCAATTTTGACGCAGACGGGTTTCTCTACATCACCGATCGCAAGAAGGAGCTGCTGAAAACCTCAGGCGGCAAGCTCGTTGCGCCGCAGCCCATCGAAAACAAGCTGAAAAACAGCCTGCTGGTCGCGCATGCTGCTCTGGTGGGCGACCGGCATAAATTTATCTGCACCCTGATCGCGCCCGACTTTGCCGCCCTTGAAGAGTGGGCCAGCCATCACGGCGTCCACGCCGAGTCCCGCGCCGAGCTTGTGGCCGATCCCCGCGTCGTTGCTCTCTACGCGGAAATTGTCCGCGAAGTGAACGGCACTCTGGCCAACTTTGAGACCCTCAAGCGCTTCCGTATCGTCGCCGAAGAGTGGACCCAGGAGTCGGGAGAACTCACGCCCTCCATGAAGCTCAAGCGTCGCGTTATCACTGCGAGATATGCGGCGGCGATCGCCGAACTTTACGCGGACGAAGCAACCGCGCGCGGCGAATCGGCGAGCTGAGCCGGCCGATGCCCCGTCGCACCACCCCGTGCTTGCGCCACATCCGCTTGAGCGCGCTGAAAAACGGCGCGCCCCATGCCCCCGCTGCCAACGCCGAGCCGAAGATGATCACCGCGTCGATGCTCAGCCGGCCCGAACTGGTCCAATAAGCGTCCGGTTCCAGGCTCAGCCACAGCGCAAATTCGTCCAGCGTCAGAGCCGCGCCCACACCGTAGCACACCGCCATCAGCCTTCCAAAAAAGATCGACAGCGGTGAGTTCGACCATCCCAGGTCCAGTACCCAGCCGTACCCCACCAGAAGCAGGATCAGAATGCCCCAAACCAGGTGGTGAATGTGCATCCCGCGCACCACCACCCACTGCAGATGTCCCTCATGATTCGCAATCCGGTGAACCAGGATGCGCACCCCGGCAAACGTGATCAGGAACGAAACCGAGGCAATAAACATCCTTTGCCGTGGCCGGTCTGGGATCGTCGTGCGGATTAGGTAACCCAGCCGCGTCAACTGCAACAGCACCAGCAGCACCATGACGACCAGGCCGACAAACGCAAGCAGAAAAAAGGCGCCGCTTTCATGCATACCTTATTGAACCACCCCGCCGCACGCATTCTCATACTGAATTCCACTCCTCCGCGCCTTTTCTCCCCCAATGTTCCCTCGTCCGCTTGCTCCCTCGCTCCCTGTTTTTTGTGAACCCGGTCACGTTTCCCGTTGAAAGTGCCGATATACACTGGTTAAGGCCGGTGATCCTGCCCATTTCCGGTTCACACTTCACGCACAAGAATTCAGGCCCGGCTCCAACGGCAGCGGAGATTTTACGAGGAGATTTGCGATGCGAATTGCTTTATTGACGGGCGGCGGCGACAGCCCCGGATTGAATGCGGTCATTTATGCGGTTGTCAAAAAGGGCATCAACCACTATGGAGATGAGTTCATCGGGTTTTTGAACGGCTGGCGTGGCGTGCTCGATAACAACTTCATCCCCCTCACCCTTGAAAACACTGACGGCATCCAGTTGAAGGGCGGGACCATCCTGCACTCCTCGCGCACCAACGTCAAGAAGATCCCGGGCGGCATAGACAAGGTGCAGGAAGTTCTCAAGGCGAACAAGATCGACGCCCTCATCGCCCTGGGTGGCGACGACACCCAATCCGTAACGCAATTCCTGTGCGAAAACGGCGTGAAGGGCGTGGGCGTTCCCAAAACCATCGACAATGACATCAGCGGCACCGACCAGACCTTTGGTTTCGATACCGCAGTCATGATCGCTACCGAGGCCGTCGACCGCATCCACACCACGGCCGACTCGCACAACCGCGTGGTCGTAATCGAGGTAATGGGCCGCGACGCCGGATGGATCGCCTATGCCGCGGGCATCGCCGGCGGCGCACATGTCGTTTTGGTTCCGGAGAAGCAAATTGATATCGACCACGTCTGCGCCCTGCTCAAGTACAACTACGACCACGGCAAACATTACGGCGTCGTGGTGGTCGCCGAAGGTTGCCATCTGCCCGAAGTTGGCCAGGTCATCGGCTCCGCGCAGGTCGACTCCTTTGGCCACGCGCGTCTCTCCGGTATCGGCGAGGCCCTGGCTGACCTGATCGAGAAGAAGACCGGCTACGAAACGCGCTCGGTGAACCTGGGCCATACGCAGCGCGGCGGGGTTCCCACAGCGTACGACCGCCTGCTCGGCCAGCGCTACGGTCTGCATGCCATCGACATGGTCCACTCTGGTAAGTGGGGCCGCATCGCCGTGCTCCACGGTACAGACATCACCGATATCCCCATCAAGGAAGCCATCGCTACGAATCGCAAGCTGGACCAGCGCTTCTTCGACGTGATTACGGACCTCGAAGCCAAGGTCTAAGCCTTTGCTCCTAAAATGTGGGCGCCCCACCCTCGCCGCGTCTTTGTTTTTGCGGCTAGGGTGGGAAATCCTGATCTCCCGATCGTTTCCCGCTGACCCCCAGATCCGCTACAGTTGCCCTGTGCTTTACCGTCTCTACAAGCCCGAGGACTTCGCTGCGCTTTACGCGATCGAGGAGGCTTGTTTTCAGCCGCCCTTCCGCTTTGGCCGCTGGTATATGCGGCAAATTGTCGATAACCCCGATTCGGCGACCTGGATCGCGGAGAAGGACGGCCGCATGGCTGGCTTTGCCATCGTCGAGTGGGTGCAGGATGAGGGCGCGACCTTTGCTTACATTCAAACCATCGAAGTGGCGGCGGGCGAGCGTCGCCAGGGTGTGGGAGACGAACTCTTGCGACGCGTCGAAGCCTCGGCCCGCGCGGCTGGCGCGCGCACCATCTGGCTGCACGTGGACGTGGAAAACTCCGCGGCGATCCGCCTCTATGAACAGAGTGGCTATGCCAGCCAGGGCAGGGCAGAGCATTACTACGCGCGCAACCGCGCCGCGGTGGTCTACACCAAAAAGCTGGCGCAGTCCGATCCTGGCGCCGCCAGCCCCGCTATAGCATTTTTCGGATTGGTTTAGAGTGCTGCCACAAACGTCTGTGGGCATTTTCCCTGAGAAAATGCCCATTGCACGCCTCTGGGTGACTCTACAGAAATCCGAAAAATGCCTTAACGCCGCTTTCTGACCCCTGATCCCTGATCACTGACCACTGTTCTTGATAAACGCCGCCACGCGGTCGTGGAGCTGCTTCACGCATTCGTCGCGCACATAGACCATGTGGCCGGATTCGTACCAGTCGTATTCGATGTTCTTGGCCAACGACTGCGGAATGGGCAGGTGTTTGTCTTCATACTGCGCGGCGAAGAACGGCGTGGCCAGATCATAGTAGCCGCCGTTCACCATCACCTTCAGCCGCGGATTGGTCTTCATTGCCTCGGCCAGGTCGGGAGCCACGTTCACGCTCACTGGATTGCCGTTATGCTTGAACTCCCAATGCATATCGAGATCGGTCTCGGGTATATAGGTCAGCCCCTCGCCGTATTTCAGGTCGCGCCGCACGTAACCGTTGAACAGCGCGACATACGCTGCCGAGATCGCCGACGATTGCGGGTCGTAGTCGGCGTTCTCACTCAGCGGATCGAGCGTGGGCCCGGAGAAACGTGTATCCAGGCGGCCCGTGGTCAAATCCTCTTCGTCCTGCAGCGACTTCTCAAACTCGCCGCCGTTCACGCGCAAGTCGGCCTTGAGCAAATAAGCCACAGGCAGTCCGGTATATTCGCGCAGCTTCTCCGCCGCAGCTTGCTTTTCCTGGGCACTCACGTCCGTTCCCAGCGCCAGAGCGTGCGAATAAGGTCCCATCGCGAACTCCTCCACTTCTTTCAGGAACGGCTCCAGCGAGGCTGGCTGTTGCGGCAGCTTTTTGTGGTACCAGGCCGTCGCCGCATACGTCGGCAACGCTAATTCGTAAGGCAGGTCCACTCCTGGGTTGGCTCCTGGCCGGTCGATGTCGGCGGTAAAGTTGAAGATTTGCGAGAGTAGAATCACGCCATTCAGGTCGATGTCCTGCTTGCTTTGAAGCAAATCGGCCAGAACAGCAGACCGTGTAGTGCCATAGCTCTCGCCAAAAATGAACTTGGGCGAGTTCCAGCGCCCGTACTTGGTAATGAAGCGCGCGATAAAGCGCGCAAAGGCGTTCGCGTCCCCGTCCACGCCCCAGAAGGCCTTCTCGCCGTCTTTGCCTACTATCCGGCCGAATCCGGTGCCCGGCATATCAATGAAGACCAGATCGCTAACATCGAGTAGCGAATAGGGATTATCGACCATTGTGTAGGGCGCGCCGGGCAGGTGCGTGTCGCCCGCTGTCACCACGTGTTTAGGGCCCAGCGATCCCATGTGCAGCCAAACCGTCGAGCTGCCCGGTCCGCCGTTATAGAAAAAAGTGACGGGCCGATCCTCCGGCTTCGCGTCCTTCTTGAAGTAAGCCACGTAAAACATATGCGCGACCGGAGGCGCATCGGCCGGTTCCTTGGGCGCGGAGAGCGCCAGTTGGCTCCCCGGCAGTGGTTTTCCATCCGGCCCAAGCTGTGCATCCTGCACATCGGTCGATCCCACGGTGATCGTTCCGGCAGTCGCCGTGTACGCAATGTGCTGTCCGCCCACATCCACCGCGCCCTGCGTGGTCGAATCGACAGGCGCAGCCGGCTCGGCGGCCTTCTCAGCAGTTGCCGGTTTTGGAGTACTTTTGTCGTCCTGACCGCGGACGGTGACAGGCAAAATCATCACGGCCGCCGCAAACAAGCAGGCTGCCAGTCGGTGGGCTGAAGTCATCTTGGGAATCTCCGAGAGAGAACTTGTGCAGCCGTCAGTATAAAGCAATGGATTGACAACTCCTTTCGCACCAAGCAGAATCGAACATCTGCGGCGGGCTTTGACCACTCTGCGAAGCAGGGCCACAAGATTGGGGAGGAATATGAACAGTCATGGATATTTTGCGTCAGCAGTTCTGGCGCTGGCGGCAATTCTGTTTTCCGCTCCGGGAGCCGCAGCGCAAGCCAACAGCGATGAAGTCCAACAGTTGAAAGTACAGGTCGCGCAACTGAGAGCCGTTGTGGCCGACTTGCAGGCGCGCATGGCTACTTTGGAACGCAGGAACGGAGCGGAGCTTGAGTATGCCTCCTACAAAACCGTGGGCTCAGGGGACGCATCCGAGCTCGCCCGAGCGGGGTTGTCTCTGCGCGCCGGCTCGCAGGAATCTCCGCCGGCACAGGCAGCAGTCTCATCCCAGGCCGCGGCTCCGGCCGCGCCGCCTCTTCCCGCCGCGCTGCCCGGCGGAGTGACCATCAATTACTACTTCGACGGCTATTTCGAGAACAATTTCAATGACCCGACCGGCCGCGTCAACGATCTGCGAGCCTATGACGTGCTGAGCCGCATCTTTAGCATCAGCCAGGCGGATCTCGTCATGGCGCGCGATCCCGATGTACAGGCAGGCCGGCGCTTTGGAGCGCGTCTCGACCTTCAATTCGGCCAGGCCACCGAGACCTCGCAGGGAAATCCTGCAAACGAGCCACGCCCGGAAATTTATCGCAATATCTTCCAGGCCTTTGGAACCTATGTGATCCCGGCAGGCAAGGGTATAAATTTCGACTTCGGCAAGTGGGCCAGTTCGCTGGGAATTGAGGGCAACTATGCCAAGGACCAGATCAACTACACTCGATCTTTCTTCTTTTACTTCCTGCCCTTTTATCACGCTGGCGCGCGGCTGCGCTATGACTTCAATAGCAAGCTCGGAGTGAATTATTGGATCGTCAACGGAACCAATCAATCCGAGCCCACGAACGGATTTAAAGACGAGCTATTCGGGCTCGCGCTTCAACCTGCAAAGACCCTCAACTGGATCGTGAACTATTACAACGGCCAGGAACATAGCGATACAGTCGCAGCCACTAACTGCACGGTCCCCGTGCAGCCCGGCCTCTGTTTTGCGCCGCTCACGCCGGCCCCCAAGGGCAAGCTGCACATCTTTGACAGCTATGCAACCTGGAATGCTACGCCGAAGCTCACGCTCGCTGCTGAAGGCGATTATGTGATTCAGCGGGAGTGGGCCAACGCTGCGCCGGGCGAGTCATCTGCACCTGATCATACCGGCGGCGGCGCGGTGTACGCGCAGTACCAGCCTTCAGCGCGTTACGCCTTCGCGGCGCGCAGTGAGTATCTCTCCGACCGAGGCGGCATGTTCTCGAACGCCACACAGGCTTTAAAGGAAGCGACAGGGACCTACCGTTATAACTTCGGCGATGGGTTTTCTGCCTTCCTGGAATACCGGCGTGACTGGAGCAACCAGTTCTACTTCATTACCGCCAACCCTGCTCGACCGAGCTCACATCAGGACACAGCCGGAGTGGGGATGGTGTGGTGGTACGGTGGAAAGCAAGGAGCATGGTGAGGAGGATCGTGCCTCGTGCAATCCAGCATTTGGTATACTTGCAGTTGAACCATGCGGAAGTGGTGAAATTGGCAGACACACCATCTTGAGGGGGTGGCGCCCACAAGGCATGCGGGTTCAAGTCCCGCCTTCCGCACCAAAAATCTCCGCGTCCGGGCCGGCATGACTTGCGTACAGGCTGCAGGACCCGCTTGGAAAGCAGTTAGAAAATGCAGATTTTGTTTTACTTCGTCATCGTCCTGCACGTCATCGTGTGCTTCTTCCTGATTGGCGTTGTCCTGCTGCAGCAGGGCCGCTCGGCCGATCTTGCCGGTGCCTTCGGCGGCCAGGGTTCGCAAACCGCTTTTGGTCCCCGCGCCGCGGCCAACGTGCTCACAAGGCTAACCACATGGTCGGCCATCATCTTCATGTGCACCTCTATCAGCTTGGTCGTTCTCTTTGTGCGCTCCACGGGTTCGCACTCGGTGCTGGAAGGCACAAAGCCCGCTCCGGCGAGCGCTCCCGCCAAGCCCGGTAAGTAAAGCAGGGACCAAGGAAGCTATACCAGCTAATTTCTAAGTTTCTTCATGAGCGCTATCGGCAGAATGCTTAAGTCGGCAGATAGCTTTCGGCTGCCTCGTGTGCCTTCGAGACGCCGAAACCAAGAGCCTTAGCGATGATGAACTGGGTCTGCAACTCGCTGAGCGATCCCCGGCGCGTGCCGTCAGGGCTGCGCGGGAGTTGTGGTTGGCGCCGGCGCGGCAGACGTATCGCCTTTGTCTTCGCCCGTGTTGCCGGGCTTTGAAGGATGCAGCTTGCGCATCTCCTTTGCGCCGACCTCCGGAGCCATAAGCTTCACCTTGATGTCAGAAGCGAACATTCCGGAGCTCCATTTCATGTAATAGATCTTCCCCGCCTCGGCCTCGACTCGTGTTCTCTCGGTCACGCCTCTTGCTTGGTTGACGCCCGCGGCACTGGACATGATGATGCTGGGTCCGTAGTACATTCGTGCCGCTCCGGCAACAACGACCGTGCCCGGCAATACCTCAACCCAGGCATATTCGCCATTGAGCAACGTGGCAAGATAGACCCCGTTGACATAGAGGTGGTCATGAGCGGCGGACCCGACAGCTCCCCCTGGCCGGTAAATGCAGATGATCGCCTTGCCCTCGGAAGGCGCTGCGGGCATGGGCGGCATCTCCTTGGCTGGCGCAGCGGCTTGCTGCTGATCCGAGGAGACCGGCGCGGGTGGTTGCTGGTTTTGCGCAGCCGAGTGCAGCGCAAACGCAAACAGCATGAGAGCCACGAGCCAAAGAATCGCTTTTTTCATGGGAATGCTCCTTTTACAGGCACACCTCTCGGCATGCGAGGAACTGAATTGAGGACCCGGGCCCACTGCGTATCAATTGAAATGCAGGAGGACAAGCGGAGAATAGCCTCTTGGCAGACCGCGTCAGTGTCCCAAATCACATGAGTGGGTGACGGCCCCATGGAAAATCCGTCAAGGGGATCGCAAAGTGGAAGCCTGCAGATGGTTGGGCAGGCTATACCGGCGGCATGGCATCCACGACTGGGACTCCCGGCGGCGGCGTGAACTGGAATGTCTGCGGCGAAATTGTTGCATCGGGCTGTTCGCCCGTAAAGGTGAACCGTGTCAGCGCGCCGTCGGCCTCTTCGATTTCGATCGCCGTAATCGCGCCTGCAGCCGTCACCGTCAGCGTCAGCCGCGTCACGCGTTTTTCCTGGCCCCTGGGCTGGCCGGTGAGCAGAAACGCGCCGTTAGGCGCTGAGGCCGCCGTCAGATTGGCAATTTCCTTTTCAAGATTGGTGTGGCCCAGAAGAAATCGCAACGGGGAACGCAGATCGTCCAGCTCTTTCGACGGAATGCGTTGCACCTGCGCGTCGCCTTTGGTATAAAACCACGCGTATTTGCCATCGAGCAGGAAAATCTTTCCCGGCGGCGAGCTGTACTCCCACTTCATGCGGCCCGGCTTCACTAGCAGCAGCGTCCCGCTCTCCGTCCGCTGCATCCCCAGTCCCGCGTAATTTTCGGTAAAGCCGGCCTTAAGCGAATGCAGTTGGTCATAGTGCCGATCGACGCGTTGTGCCAAAGCGTGCGCGCTCGGATCCTGCACAGACGGTGAATGCTCCTGCGCGAAGAAACGGGTTGTGAGGAGCGAACCGGCCAGGAACGAGAGGCAGGTGAAGCGCAAAAGTGTGCTGATGCTCATTGCAGCGGCTGGGTGCAGTTTGTGCCGCCGCTTGGGTCGAACTTGATGGCGCCGGATTGGTCGCTGCAGAAGCCGCGATCTCCTGACTTGCCCACGCTCTCCGGAACCGCGGTCACCTCATAGCCGTTTGCCCGGTCAGTGCCATTGATCGCCGTTTTCGAGCACTTGACGGTGAAGATATAGCCGGACTTATCGCCCGAAGCCAGGTCGGTCGGAAGCATCTGCAAACCCGTTTGAGATGGTGGGCCGGAACTCGGATCCCCGCCGAGAGCGGCAAGCGTACAGGCAAATCCCACGCTGGGGTAATCGGACTGGTACTGGATTTGTGCCGTCGTAATCGATTTGATCGAATGGATTGCGGAGGTTTCGTGGGCCTTTTTCATCACCAGGCCGACGTTGGCGCTAACCATGAGCAGAAGAATCACGATAATCGCCATGACGATGAGCAGTTCCATCAACGTAAAGCCGTCAGGCTGGGCGAAACGGCGCGCGCGATTGCGGCGGGAGAACGAAAACTTGCGATTCATGGGACTTAACGCCTCGTGGAGCAGGCCGGCATCTGCAGGCCCATTCGTGAAAATCCTACAACTTAGAGACGCGAAAGGGAAATGGAGCGCTCGGAACAGGGGTCAGTGAACAGTGTTCAGTGGTCAGTAGGATGTTGCGGGATGATCGGCATCAACCTCTTTTGAGGTTGCTGTCAAGGGATCGCAACCTGGCTGTAGATCAAGTACTGGCCCAAGCACAATAGAACTGATCACTGATCACTGACCACTGCTTTTCAACACGCCAGTCTCGTTCGCGTCAGCTTTACGCCGTCCAGGCGCCCAAGCAGCGTGACGGCGATGCTCTCGGGCTGGAAGAGGCGCTGCGCCATCGTTTGCACCTGCCCGGCGCCTACTTCGTCGATGCGGGCGATGACCTCGTCGGCCGAGAAAAACTGGCGGAAGTACAGCTCCTGGCGGGCAAGATTCGCCATACGCGAGTTCGAGCTCTCCAGGCCAAGCAGAATGTTGCCCTTCAGTTGATCCTTAGCACGCGTCAGTTCTTCGGCTCCAATCGGAGTCTCCTTCAGGTTGTGGAACTCGGCCAGAATCAGATCCACCACCTGCAGAGCTTTGCCTGCCGAAGTGCCTGCGTACACGCACAGGTTGCCGGTGTCGCGATAGGGGCTCAAGTCGGAGTAGACCGAGTAAGCCAGACCGCGCTCCTCGCGGATGGTCTGAAAGAGCCGCGAGCTCATTCCGCCGCCCAGGACCGTGTTCAGGATCAGCGTCGTGTAGCGGTTCTCATCGGTAATTGGCGGCGCAGGCACGCCGAGGCAGATCTGCACCTGTTCCAGCGCCTTCTTGTTGCGCAGAATAATGCGGGCGCTGGGATCGGGCGCCGAAAGCTCATGCAGCGTTTCGCCGCCTGCCAGCGCGGAGAACTTCTCTGCCACTGTCTCCGTAAACCGGTCGTGGTCCAGGTGGCCAGCCGCGGAAAACACGATATTCCCGCCGTGAAACCGGTCGCTGTGGTACTCGAAAAGCTGTTGCTGGTCCAGCCGGCCCACCGTTTCCGTCGTGCCCAGGATCGGTTTGCCCAGCGGATGACCCTTCCAGAAGCTCTGCGTGAACAACTCGTGCACCAGCACGTCCGGATTGTCCTCGTCAATCTTGATCTCTTCCAGAATCACGCCGCGTTCGCGCTCGATGTCAGGCAGAGCGAAAATAGGGTTCAGCACCATGTCGGTCAGCACGTCCAGCGCGATAGGCACATGGTCCGCCAGCGACTTCACGTTGAAGCAGATGGTTTCCTTGCTGGTAAAGGCGTCCAGATTGCCGCCGATCGAATCCATTTCGCGCGCGATCCGTTGCGCCGACCGCGAACGCGTCCCCTTGAACAACATGTGCTCGACAAAATGTGAGATACCGTTGCTTTCCGCAGGCTCGCAGCGTGAACCGGACTTTATCCAAACCCCCATCGCCACCGAATGCAAATGGTCCATGCGTTCGGTCAGAACGATCAGGCCGTTCGGCAATACGGTGCGGCGACGGTTTCGCTCGGCGTTCATGGGTATCCGGTCTTAGTTCAATTTTAGGGCAACTGGGGCGTCTACCGTACGCCGGTTACCGGGGAGGAGGTCGCGCGGATCGGGTTGGGCAGTCACCGCTGGGGTAACTATACAGCTAAGATACTCTCTAGGCCAGTACCGCCATGCCTGACAAGCCAAATCGACTCGTTCCATTAGACGCTTCCAGCCAGCGCGGCGGATGCAGGAAGCCTCTTTTTGGCTTGGATGCCGAATCACTGGTGGCATGCATGGTTGAAATCGGTGAGCCCGCCTGGCGCGGTGGCCAAATTGCCGAAGCGCTTTATCGTCAATGGCTTAAAAACATTTCTGAAATCACCGTTTTGCCCAAGAATTTGCGCCTGAGGCTGGCCGCTGAGGGTTGGCAAATCGACCGTCCAGCCATCGCCAGGGCATTTCAGTCCGCCGATGGCACCGAGCGCTACCTGATTGAGTTTGGAGGCTCTGCTTCAAAGGGTCAAACCGCGGAAGCGGTCTGGATGCCGGAAGGCGACGGCGGCGAAGCTGGCGACGGTAGCGAAGAGGAGGCAAAGGAGTGGCGCCGAGCGACGATTTGCGTCTCCAGCCAGGTGGGATGTGCGGTCAACTGTCAGTTTTGCCTCACGGCGAAACTCGGCCTGCAGCGCAACTTGACTGCCGGTGAAATCGCTGGCCAGGTGGTTGCGGTCCTCGAACGCCATGCCGTCCGCGTCGGTCGTGATCGCGTGAATCTGGTCTTCATGGGCATGGGCGAGCCGTTCTTGAACTACGACAACTTCATGTCGGCGGTCCGGTTGCTGGTGCGCGAGGTAGGGCTGAGCCCGCAGCGCATGACGGTTTCGACCTCAGGCATCGTTCCCGGCATCGAGCGCTTCGCCCAGGAGCCCCCGGATCTGCGTCCCAAGCTTGCCATCAGCCTCAACGCCCCCAACAACCAGATCCGCGCCGAGGTCATGCCCATCAATCGCAAGTGGCCGATTGCGGCAGTCATTGACGCCGTGCGCCGCGTTCCGCTGCGCCCCCGCGAGCGCATCACCTTTGAGTACGTCCTTCTCGGCAGCGTCACCGACCGTCCCGAGCACGCGCGCGAAGTCGCCCGCCTCGTCCGCCGCACTGGCCTGCCCGCGAAAATCAATCTGATAGCATGGAACCCCGGCCCGGGCATCGCTTATGCAACTCCAAAACCCGAAGCAGTCGAAGCATTTCGATACGCATTGGCGGGGGAGGGAATTCCGGTCTACCTGCGCCAGCCTCGTGGCCGCGACATCTTCGCTGCCTGCGGCCAGCTCAAGTGCACCGTCGAGGGATAAACGCAACCGGTGCCGGAACTGGCCAATTCGTCAGTTGCTCGCAGGCATCGGCGGCGGTTTCACGTCGCCGCAGTCGGAGCCCTTGTAGACCGACGTTGATTGCACCGTCATGTCTATGGGCCGCGAGTTCTGCCCCATCTGCATCGTGCCCGTCATGTGCACCTTGGTCTGGCTGGAGTTGGCGTCGGTCCAGGTGGTCTCAACGGTGCCGGTGGCATTCATCTGCCCGGTGCAGATGATTTTTGCCGTCATGCCATTGGCCTTCATTGAGATGTCCGTGACCTGGCACTGGCCATGTTGCGGGGCGGGCGAAGGGCCTCCGTACTTGTCAATCATGGCCTGAGTTACGCAGACCCGGGTAACCATGGGACCGCCCATGCCCTGCGGCATCTGGACTCCGGGGGGCAATTGCACTCCCGGCGGCATTTGGGGCATCTGCGGCGCACCCGCCCCACCCATGCTCATTTGGCTTGTGACTTCGTAGAGGCCGGGCTTTCTGCCGGATTGCGCCTGGGCCAAGGCCGCAACGGCGAGCACACAACAGCACAGCGGGATCCAAACACGGGTCTTGCTCATGAATCCTCCTGGTCGCGCACGAAAGGGAAGCGCTTGCATCGACTTTATCGCAAACCATCAAGGGCGCGAAAGTCTCATCGTTTAAATATTTTCCGGCTGCCTGGCGTGGTTCCGCGCCAGCTCGAGCACGGCATCGGCAACACGGCCCGCCGCGTGCCGCACGACGCTCTCTTCGCTGGCAAAGTCGCCGGCGATACAGCGCACGCCCATCGCCTCAATGCGGTCAATGTCGGGTAAGATCGGCGCCGCGTCTTCGGCCGCGTAGCGCGCCAGCGTCTCCGGCGAAAATGGCGCCGTGTTCACAACGGCGTAGTCGAACATTGGCGTGTGGGTGTGCTCGTAGATGCGCTCGATGTGCTCTGAGGCAGTCAGGTTCAGGCTTTCATTGGCCTGTGTCATCAGGTTGCAGATAAAAACGCGCAAGCCGCGCGCCGCGCCCAGCGCCGAAGGAATCCCAGTAACCAGAAGGTTGGTGATCAGCGAGGTGTACAGCGAGCCGGGTCCCACCGTGATCAGGTCCGCGCGCTCAATGGCTTCGAGCGTCTCCGGCACCGGAGCCGGATTGGGCGGATCGAGCGTCAGCTCTACAATGCGGCGCTTGCTCGCTGTGATCTTGGTTTCGCCGCGCACCACCGAGCCATCATCCATGTTCGCCACCAGTGTGGCATTGGCCGTTGTGGCCGGGTAGATGCGCCCGCGCGTGGCCAGAATCTTCGAAGCCAGTTGCACGGCCTGGGCGAAATCTCCAGTGATCTCTGTCAGCGCAGCCACAAAAAGGTTGCCGAAGTTATGCCCTTTGAGAGCATTCCCGGTCCTGAATCGATGCGTAAACAGCCGCGAAAGCAGGTCTTCCTCTTCGCTCAGCGCCACCATGCAATTGCGCAGGTCGCCTGGCGGCAGCATGTTGAAGTCCTGGCGCAGCCGGCCTGACGAGCCGCCGTCGTCGGTCACCGTGACCACTGCGGCCAGGTCGGCGATCGCGCTGGTTGCGGAAGGTCTTTCGCCGGGCGCTGAAACGTGCCGCCGCAGCCCGCGCAGCAGCGTGGACAGACCCGTTCCGCCGCCAATGGCCACGACTCGCAGCGGGCGCGAGGCAGGCGGGATGGTGCAGTCGGAACCCGGCGCGCTCGCAGCTTGATCGTTCGCAAGGATGGTGGAGTTCAAATAAAGGCCCTACGGAACCTCAGGATACAGCAACTCGGTAAAGCGCGGATCGTCTACCATGCTTTGGAAGTCGTTGTCGACGCGCGCCTGTAAACGGCTCTTGGGGTTCAGCTCAATGGCCCGGGACAAACTGTCCAGGCAGTCCTGGGCGTGGCCGGTGATCGCCTCGAGCACTGCCAGCCCGTAGAATGCGTAGTCGGCGCCAGGATGCGCGGCCAGAATGTTGTTGAACTGCTCGCGGGCTTCCTCGTAGTAGCCGGTGTTCAATAGCGAGATGGCGTAGTCGTAGTGCTCCTCGGGCGTGAGGAACGACAGGTTGGTTTTGTCCATTTGCCGGCGGCAGGTGCTAATGTACATCCGGCAGCGGTCCTGAATCTCCACGGGCGCGTCGGGGAGCAGTTTCTCCAGAATGCTCAGCGCCTTCTCATATTTCCCTTGCTGCAGCAGGAGCACGGCCGCCTGATAGTGCTGGAAGGTAGGCTCCGCGCCGGTGTGTGCGTGGCCGTCGGGTTTGGTGGCCGTTGGCAGAATCTTCTTGCGGCTGGTCGCCGCTGTACGAGCCTCTTGCGTCATGGGATTACCGGGAGCGCATTCCTTTCCCCCGTGCGCCGCATAGACGACGACAGGGAACCGTCATTTGGAAACAACGCTGCTTAGGCCATGTTTATACGCAGAACTCGGCATTCCGTCAATGGGGGTATCCCAAGAGCAAGATTTTGCGTTGCTAACGGCCCTGTCTGGCCGTTGCTTTGCCGTAGATTGCCGGGTTCAGCGAGGGGTCGTTATACATCTTCAGTTGGCGATAGAGTTTGAAGCGCCGGGTTCCACTCAGGGTCTCCCTCCACAGCGCGTCAAGACAGCCTGCCAGGTCGGCGCGCTGCTCTTCCAGAATGGCAAGGCGCTGCCGATTGCGTTCGGCGTGCCCTCGGGGCGCAACCACGCGTTCTGCCTCTTCGCGAGTGTGGTAAATCTTCAGCGCAAGAATCGAGAGCCGGTCGATGATCAACCCTGGCGGCTCGGAATGGAGCGGGGCCGCCAGGTTGGGCAAACCGAGAGAATCCAGATAGCCGGCCACAGTGCGATCCAGTTTCTCGGCCAGATCGTTGCGGAGCTGGTTGGTCTTGTCCACGCGGCGTTTCACTTGGGCGACCTCCGCATCGGTTGCGCCGGGCGCGCGCGCCTCGTCCTCGATATGCCACAGATCGAAGTTGGCGCGATGCTGGTTTGCTACCTGTTCCAGCCAAACTTCGGCAGCTCTCTGTCCGCCGCCGGCTTCAGCCGGCGGGCCGACCGGTGAACTTTCGCTCCGCGCGTCCGGCATTGCATGCCATGCAACCGTCATTCGATCCTGCAGCGCGACAATTTCATCTGCTGAAATCATTCTCAGCCGTCCTTCGTGCCGAGCGGCGTTCGCCGCCGCAGACTCCATCGTAGAACAACCCTCAACCGCGCTCCGAGCCGTGCGCTCCCAGCCGGAGCAGAGTTTGCGGGGCGCTGCTCGAAACAAAATTGTGTTGAGGCAGGAAATCCGCGGCCAGGGGTGGTGAGCTCGCTGGGAATCGAACCCAGGACCCACGCCTTAAAAGGGCGTTGCTCTACCAACTGAGCTACGAGCTCGTTTAAGGCCGCTGATTCCAAACTACCACAGCACAAGTTGCGACGCCTGAACGCCGCCGCGCCACGTGGCGCCCCTCAGACGAAATGGATCCTCCTGCCGTGTTTTTTAGGGCCTTTGCGATTCACAATTTCGATTGGTGTGATGCCCAGCGAAGGGTGCCTCATTCATGGTAACCAGTAAGGCTGGTACCATGGTACTTATGCTTTCCTGAAAGATAGATTACCGATTGGGGACAAAGACTCGTATCGCTCAGAAAATGAGGCGTTTCGCGTGTTTTGGATGGCGGGAAAGTGTTAGCAACATGGCCTTGCAAGTGTTATTGTTTTGGCAACAGTTGCGCCACTACCATTGCCGGTGAGGATGCTCGCCATTCGGGTGCGCATTCCCGGTCTTTCACATCGCATGAGCCGCGATCGGAGCTGCCATGGCGGGAGATTGGACGACGGGCGACGTGCAGGGATAAACAATGACTAAGCGCGACGCGCTTCCCGACCCAAATGAGACGCCGGAAGATGTGGCAACCCTCTATTCTTGGGCGAATCTGCACGGAGCCAAGTACCGCGACTTCTCGGCGTCGCGGGCGCAAACGCGCGAAAAGGCGCGGCAGCGAGTTGAGCAAGCCATGGAAGAGGAACGACTGAAAGCGCGCCAGGATGCTGAGGCAGTGCGTATTGCCGAGGCCACGCGAGTCGCAGAGCAGAGGAACAGAGCAGCGGAGCTTGCGGCGGAGCAGGCAGCTCGACTGGCAGCACAGGGAACCGCCCGCCAGGCCGCGCTTGAGGCCGCGCAAGAACTTGCCCGTCAGCAGGCAGCGCAAAAGGACGCGCAACGAGCCGCCCAACAGGCTGCACAGCAGGCCGCACAACAAGCTGCGCTCGAAGCCGCGCAACAGGCAGCTCAGCAGGCCCACGCTGCCCAATTGGCCGCGCAACCGGCGGAGGCCGCACCTCACGCGCCTCAGCAAACTGCCTGGCGAATCCCGCGGTTCGATCGTCCCACGCCGCCGGAAACGCCGTCTTACCCGCCGCCGGCAAGCCCGGCGCCGAATGTTCCCCTTCGCGAGGAAAGTTACACGCCGACTCGCAGTCCCTGGATTAGCCCTGATGCGAGAGAGAGCGGTGGTCGCCCCGCATGGTTGACGCCGGAGCCCGTGGAAAGCACAAGCGAGCCAGTTCTGCCCCCGGCGCCCGATGAAACGCTGCAAGAATCGCGCGATCGCCTCGTCTCGCGGTGGTATGCCCTTCAGAGTGCATTTGAAGGCAGTGTGCCGCCCGCGCAGGCTGTTCCAGTTCCCGTGCCAGCGCGTCCGCCGGTACTGGCTGTCTTTTCGCTCGCCGGCGGTGTGGGCAAGACCAGCATTGTGGCCACGCTGGGCCGCGCACTTTCAGCCCGGGGAGAGCGCGTTTTGTTGGTGGATTCCGCACCCTATGGTTTGATGCCGTTTTTCTTCGGCGCCCGCGATCAACGTCCTGGCCTGTTGCGGACCTTCAGCCCTCCGATCGCCAGCGGCGATGCAGCCATCCAGATGATCACGCTCGATCCCGAGGCCCTGGGTCCGGAGACAGCCGTACAGGAGGCACTCACGGCAGAGATCTCCAAGCATGCGCGCGGATTGGGCCGCGTTATCGTCGATCTTGCCACCGCGTCCGGCGCCACGACGCGCCGCGTGATGCGGCTGGCGCCCCAGGTGCTGGTGCCGCTCGTCCCCGATTTGAACTCTGTGATCAGCGTCAGCTCCATCGACGCCTTCTTCGATCACAACGGCGGCGCGTCCGGCAAGCCCTCGCTCCCTCACTATGTTCTCAACCAGTTTGATCCCTCGCTCCCCCTCCATCTCGATGTGCGCGAGGTGCTCCGGGAGCAGTTAGGCGATCGGCTGCTTCCCTTTGCGTTGCGCCGCTCTCCTGCGGTCAGCGAGGCGCTGGCCGAGGGCATGACGGTCATGGATTACGCTCCAAATTCCGCTGTGGCCGAGGACTTTGCCAGCTTGGCGGGGTGGGTGAAGAGCCTTTCTGCACCCGCGGGCACCGGCTTCCGCGGCGTGCGTTGGAGTGAGCGATGACGGCATCGGGTCTCTGGCAGGATATAGGGGCAGGGGAGAATCTCTTCACCAGGTTTCTGCGCCTCCTCTTCCTGCTCGCAGCTGCGGCAACTTTCTGCTTCCTGGCGGTTCTACCGCTTACCTGGCCGCAACAGGCAGTGCTGGGCCTGTTGAGTCTTTTGATGGCGCTGGCCCTGGCGCGCAGTTCCGACTCCTATCTCATCACCCTCACTCTCATGATGCTGTCCATGTTTTGCACCTTCCGATACGGATATTGGCGCATCACGCAGGTTGTCCAGTTCTTTCGTGACCCCGCGAATCATTGGGGAGCCTTAGACGCCTTCTTCATCTTGTGTCTTTTGCTCGCAGAGGCGTACGCGTTCGTCATTCTCTTCCTGGGCTACTTTCAAACCATCTGGCCGCTGCGACGGGCGCCGGTGGCGCTGCCTGAGAATCCCGAGGAATGGCCGCATATTGACGTTCTCATCCCCACCTACAACGAACCCCTGGACGTGGTGCGCTACACCGCCCTCGGCGCGCTTAACATGGACTGGCCGGCCGACAAGATGCACGTCTACCTCCTCGACGACGGCCGCCGCAAAGAGTTCGAGCAATTCGCTTTCGAGGCCGGCATCGGCTACAAGACCCGGCCCGACAACAAGCACGCCAAGGCTGGCAACATCAACAGTGCGCTGAAAACCATCAATTCGCCGCTGGTGGCCATCTTCGATTGCGATCATGTGCCGACGCGCAGCTTTTTGCAGATGACCGTAGGCTGGTTCCTGCGCGACCCCAGGCTGGCCGTAATGCAAACGCCTCACCACTTCTATTCGCCCGATCCTTTTGAGCGCAACCTGGAACAGTTCCGCGTGATTCCCAACGAGGGTGAGCTGTTTTACGGAATCGTCCAGGACGGCGACGATTTCTGGAATGCCTCGTTCTTCTGCGGCTCCTGCGCGGTTCTGCGGCGCGAGGCGCTGGATGAAATTGGCGGCATGGCGGTGGAGACCGTGACCGAAGATGCCCACACCTCCCTGCGCATGCAAATGAACGGCTGGAACACGGCCTACATCAACATTCCCCAGGCAGCCGGCCTGGCCACGGAGCGGCTCTCCGCACACGTCGGGCAGCGCATCCGCTGGGCGCGCGGCATGATTCAGATCCTGCGCACCGACAATCCGCTCTTCGCCCCCGGATTGAAGCTTCCTCAAAGACTCTGCTACTTCAATGCCATGGGCCATTTTCTATATGCAGTGCCGCGCCTCATCTTTCTCACTGCGCCGTTAATTTACCTGCTGCTGAGCCACACCAACATCCCCGGCTATTGGGCCGCAATTCTGGCCTACGCCTTGCCTCACCTCACGCTTTCCAACGTCACCAACTCGCGCATTCAGGGCGAGCACCGGCATTCGTTCTGGAATGAGATTTACGAAACCGTGCTGTCTCCCTACATCCTGCTGCCCACCATGATGGCGCTCATCAACCCCAAGCTGGGCAAGTTCAACGTCACCGCCAAGGGCGGCGTGGTCAAGCGCACATTCTTCGACGCCACGATCGCGCAGCCGTTTCTCGTCCTGCTTCTCTTCAATATCGCCGGGCT
>Ga0326728_10003791_pt1 | contig 46044 bp, 36 predicted proteins | sample MB3enrmetagenome_FD_207602 | JGI IMG/M metagenome (GOLD analysis project Ga0326728, IMG submission 207602) | Lab enriched peat soil microbial communities from McLean, Ithaca, NY, United States - MB31MN | ecosystem: Environmental > Terrestrial > Soil > Wetlands > Peat | place: USA: New York...
CCGCTGCTCCCGCTCAAGGCCTTCCTCCGGCAACAGGAGCAGATCCATCTAAACCGCGCGATCCGCCAATGCGACGGCAACAGAGAACAAGCAGCCCTCCTCCTCGGCATCAGTCTCGCGACCTTGTGTCGGCGGCTGGCGGACGAAGGCGAGCAGCCGTAAACCGTCTTTTTCGCTTTCTTTGCCCCGAGAACCTTCTAATATGCCGCTCGGTCGCAGGGGTTTGCGACCGCCAAGTGCCTGATTCATTGATTGGAACAAAAGACTTATGCCACTGACACATACCAAAGAACTGTTCGGCAAGGCCCTGAAGGGCAAATACGCGCTCGGCGCCTTTAATGTCAACAACATGGAACTCCTCCAAGCCATCGTCGAGGCGTGCGAAGAGGAAAAAGCGCCCGTCATGCTCCAGATTTCCAAGGGCGCGCGCCAATACGCAAACCCGGTGTATCTCAAGAAGCTGATCGAGGCCGCCGTCAGCCTTTCCAATATCCCGATCGCCGTCCACCTGGACCATGGGGATTCGTTCGAGCTGTGCAAGGACTGCATTGATGAGGGCTTTACGAGCGTCATGATTGACGCCAGCCACGAGCCGTTCGACAAGAACATCGAAATCTGCCGGAAAGTGGTGGACTACGCCCACAAGCACAACTGTGTGGTCGAAGGCGAATTGGGCCACCTGGTTGGCGCGCAGTTTGATGAAGGCGAGGAGGGCGGCAGCTATTCCAAAGAAGGGCACTACACTAACCCCGACCAGGCTGTTGATTTCGTAAGGCAGTCCGGCGTGGATTCGCTGGCGGTAGCCATCGGCAACTCGCACGGCGCGTATAAGTTCAAGGGCGAACAGCACCTTGATTTGGAGCGCCTCAAAGCCATCAAGAAGGCGTTGATGGATGCGGGCTTGGGCGATTACCCGCTCGTCCTCCATGGTGCCTCCAGTGTGCCCAAGGAACTGGTCGAGGAAATCAACCGGTACGGCGGCAAGCTCGGCACTGACGCTGCTGGTGTTCCCGAGCAGGACATTGAAATCGCCCGTCGAACCGGCTGCACTAAAGTGAACATTGACACGGACTTGCGCCTGGCGATGACAGCGGCCATCCGAAAGGCCTTCTTCGAGAATCCGAAGGAGTTTGATCCGCGCAAATACCTCGGTCCTGCCCGCGTCCGAGTTAAGGAACTGGTGCGGCACAAGGTACGCAACGTCCTATGCTGTGCCGGGCATGCCTTTGACTAAAGGCTGACCGACCAGTTGCCCCTTTTCAAACAGGGTTGCCTCTCCGGCAACCCTCTTTGTGTTTTTGGCCGACGAACACCTGCTGGCACGCCGCGCCATACGCCTCAGCCGGGTCTTCCCCGAAGATCACTCCGCAAATGGAGACATAATGTCTCAACTGTGCCATGCCTTCCAATGCAATAGTGACGTCTATGTCTCTTGATCCAAGGCAATACCACGGTACGTAATAAAGTCAAGTAGCTGTAAATACTATACTTACGGATTTAAAGGCTTCATGGCACGCCGGGAGCTTTCAAGGTATTAAGATTAAGGCAAATAATAGAAAGGAAAACAACATGAATAGTCTAACAAGATGGCAACGACCAGAACTATCAACGTGGCCAGGGTTCGGACGACTGACAGATCTACGGGATGACATAGATCGGTTGTTCGAGTCCCCTTTGGCCGAATGGGCCCGCACCTCGAACTTGTTGAGCGGCTGGAACCCGGCGCTCGACCTCTACGAGGACAAGGATAACCTGTACGTGAAGGTGGAACTGCCCGGGATGAAGCGCGAGGACATTAATGTATCGCTCCACGAGGGCAGCCTGAGCATTTCGGGTGAGCGCAAGAGCGAGCAAACACACGAGGACGCCGAAGTCTATCGGGCGGAGCGGTTCTTCGGCCGATTCCAGCGGACGGTGACGCTGCCGACGCCGGTTGCCGCGGACAAAGTGAAGGCGCAATACAAAGACGGCATCCTGGCGATCACGCTGCCCAAGACCGAGGAAGCCAAGCCGAAACACATTGACGTTAACGTGAGTTGACCCGCTTTCCCGGCGGGGGTTCCCGCCGGGAACCCGTTAAAGAAAGGATGAAACATGAAAGGAACTGTGCAAACCGAACCACGCCGCGCCCTGGAGGCACGGCCGAGGCTGGAATACGTTTCGCCGGATGTAAACATCTTTGAAACCAAAGACGGCTATGTGCTCGAAGCGGAGATGCCAGGCGTGAACAAGGACGGCCTGGAAATCACCCTTGAAGGCAATGAGATCACCATCGTGGGGCACCGGAAGAGCGAGGCTGTTCCAGGAACACCGCTGTTCCGGGAGCGCACATTGGTGGATTATCGGCGCGTGTTCGAGCTCGATCCGGCCATTGATACCGCCAGGATCGCCGCGAAGATGGACCAAGGGATGCTGAGCCTCACTCTGCCGAAGTCGGAGAGGGTCAAGCCCCGGAAGATTGCGGTTGATTAGCGGACGAAGGGCACACGTCTCATTTCGTCAGCCTGCCGAGTCCCCCCCGGCAACACGCTCGGGGGTCTTTCGGTTGTCGAATCGCCCGGGCGACGGCGCCCTAGTGCAGAATCTGAAAGAGGCTGGTGAAATCGTCTGTCCAGAGAGGCACTTTGCTGGCGTTGGTCTTGATGGTGCTAGCGGCGCTGCGGATTTCGGGAGTGTTGATGATCTGCCCGTCGCGCGACAGCAAAACCCAGGTGGACGAGTATAGCCACCAGGCATCGGGAGTTTCCTCGTAATCAATGGAGGCCAACTTGTAGCCGAAATGACGGGCGAGGTTGAGGACCACTGGCTCCAAGTCCAGGTAATGGTTGGAGATGTGGACGGCGATGATGCCGTTGGTATTGAGATGCCGCTCGTAAAGCTCGAACGCTTCCTTGGTCAGCAGGTGCACCGGGATGGCGTCTCCGCTGAAGGCGTCAAGCACGAGCAGGTCGAAGTGCTGTGGGGGCTCGCGTTCCAAGGACAGGCGGGCGTCGCCGGGAGCCACTTCGACCTTGGCCGGGGATTGGGGGAGATAGCTGAACCATGAAGTGGCCACCGCCTGGACCTGCGGGTTGATCTCATAAAAGCGGAGGTAGTCTCCCGCCCGGCCAAAGGCCGCCATAGTGCCGGTGCCAAGGCCCACCACGCCGATTCGCCTGTGGCTGGTGGGCAGCGCAGCGACGCCCAGCCCGATGCCGCTTTCCTCGCCGTAGTAACTGACCGGCAACATGGCTTGGGCCGGGTCAACAAACTGCAGGCCGTGGGTAATCCGCCCGTGCTGGAGAAGGAAATAATGGGATTTGGGGTCGTTTCTCTCATGCTCGTACACTGTAAGGACGCCGTAGAAGTTGCGCGAGCGGTAAACGCGCTCGTTGCCCGCTTCATGCGCCTGCTTCCAGAGGACGGCACCAAGGGCGACCAGGCCCAGCGACAGCCACGCGCAGGTTAGCAAGCGCCACTGCCGAAAACTCCGGTATTTCCGGCGCGCAAGCCAGAAAGCGACCCCCAGCGCCAGGAGGCTCCACCAGGCGATGCGAAGCCCGGTAGAATAGCCCTTGGGGATGGCTTTTGCGTGGGCCGGCAGCCAGGCGAGCAACCGGTCGAGTCCGCCGAACACAAGCAGAGCCAGCGTACAACCCAGCCAGCGCCATTCATTCCATTTCCGACTTGGGACCTCGGAGCCGGGACTTCCCGGGCGGGTGGCAACACAGACCAGCAGGAACAGCAGCCCGCAAAGGAAAAGCCCCCAGTGCAGCTCGTAATAGTCCGTGAAGAGCAGGGGCGCGGCGACAGCAACCAACAGGCCGCCCAGCGCGCCTCCCGCTGCGATCATCAGGTAATACCCGGTGAGGTGGCGCGGGTCGGGCTTCAGCCGGTAAAGCTCGCCGTGGCAGACCATGCAACAGATGAAGAGCCCGCCGCAGTAAATCGCCACTTGCTTGGAAAGGGCCAGGTCGCTCCCGTTAAACAGCGCCCAGCACAACCCGCCCAGCGCGGCGATGAGCGCCAGGGTGAAGGGGAAGCGCACATACCAGCGCGGGCTGTCGAAGCAGATGATGAAGCTCAACAAGTAGAGCGCCAGCGGCGCGACCCAGAGAAAAGGAATGACTGCGACGTCCTGGCACAGCTTGTTGGTCGTCGCCAGCAGCAGGATCGACGCGCAGGCGGGCAGGAGCAGCCACAGGAGGCGGATGAGGGGCGACGCGTGAGGAATGAGGGGTGAAAGGGCAAGGGGGGATTGGTGGATTGATGGATTGGTGGATTGATGGATTGGCGGAGTAAGGGCGTGGTGGAGTGATGGAGCGGTGGAGTGCTGGGAGGTTGGAGTGCTCAGGGCCAGAGGGGCAGCCGCGTCGGACTCCAGGCGCTGGGCTTTTGACTTAGGACTTTGGACTCCAGACTCAAGACTTTGGCCTTCAGACTTCCACAGTCTAATCGCGCAGAAGCCGCAGCAGAGCACATAGGCCACTAAACCCCAGGCCCATAGGCCGGCCTGGGTCTTGCGGGTGAACTGCGTCTCGAAGAAGAAGGGGTAGCTGACCAGGGCGAGCAAGGAGCCGACATTCGAGAGCGCGTAAAGGCGGTAAGGCGAGGTCCCGGGCCGGGCGCGGCTGAACCATTGCTGGATAAGCGGACCGGTGGAAGACAGGACGAAGTATGGCAACCCGAGGCTGGCGGCCAAAAGCGCGAGGATTTGCACGGTCGGGTTGCCGCCACCGTGCGGTTTCCAGGAGTCGCCCGGGGTGATCGGCAGCATGGCCAAGGCGGCAGCCAGGAGGGCGAGATGCACAATTGCCTGCGTGCGCGGTTTCAGCCAGCGCGAAATGAGGTGCGCGTAGGCATAGCCGCCCAACAGCAGCACCTGGAAGAACAACATGCACGTCGTCCACACACCCGGCCCGCCGCCGAACCACGGCAGGATGTATTTTCCAATGAGCGGCTGCACCTGGAACAGGAGGAATGCTCCGGTGAAGATCGTCAGCGCGTAGGCGGTCATTCGGCCAATGTAGGCACAAGGCGCAGTCAGGTTAAATCAGAAAGCGCCCAGGGGTGGAGTATATGAGAAGCCCTTTCCGGTTCTGCCTCGGTGTACTTTCTGCCTACTGCCGCCTTTGCTATCTTTGCTGTGATGAACAGCGACCACAGAGAGTCTGAGCTCATTCGGATGGCGGAATCCATCAAACTCTACCGCGCGACCATCTTGAGCCTGGGTCCGCACCTGCCGGAGGCCGATTTGGATTTGGACCAACTCCTGGTAGGGCTGGTGACTGCCAGGAATGACCTTGCCTTTCCTCGAATCGTGCTAGCGGCTCTGGCAGCCGGTCGCCCCGTGGATGCCCGCCATCTGGTGGAAGGCGCCGCATTGTTCCCAGGCCCGGAAGAAATGGCCAACGCCGCCTGGCATTGTGCCGGTGACGTCGGCGCGATGCTCGTGGAAGCCGTTAAAACGGGGCTGATGGGTATCGAGCGGGAAGCCGCTGCCCTGGTGGTGGCCGCCGCCTGGAGCAAAGAGCATCCCGAACTCGCGTTACCGCCAGGGTTGATCTCCCAGGCTCGCTTGCTGGCTCGCCAGGTGGAGGACAACTTCCTGGCCGCCAGCACACTCATGGTGTTGGCCAACCTCCTCGGTGACGAGGGTTTGAAGTCGGTGCTCAAGGGCCACGGTGTGCCTGAGCATCCCATTCTGGAGAAGCCCTTTCTCGAAGAGTTCCTCGGGCGCATTCGCCGCCCGCCTCTGGAGCTTCTGCCGGAGACTCCCCCTCCCGTGGTGCTCTCGGGCTTTACCGTGCGCCGCGCGACCGAACGGATTGGCCGAAACGAGCCCTGTCCCTGCGGCAGCGGTAAGAAGTACAAGAAGTGTTGTTATAACAAGGATCGCCGGCGGCTGCTCGAGTCTTCGGCCGTGGCGGGCCTGACTCAAGCCGAACTCCGCCAGCAGCCCGAATTGGGGCTCACCCTGGAGGGCATCAACACCATGCGCTCTTACGAGATTTGCAAGCTTGACCCTTCGAAGCTGCCTCCGAACCTGCGCATGCCCTTTGCCGACCGGCTGTTTACGTTTGGTCTGCTCGACCAGGCTGTCACCGCCCTGGAGGCCTGGCCCATGGAAGGGGAAGCTCGATTCATGTGGGACCTGGCACTGTTCGAGGTGGTTCGCCGGGGTAGCAAGCCGCTGCTGGAGCGGTTGCTGCGCCTAAACCCCGAGGCGCTGAAGTCGTTAGATTACAGACGGCTTAGAATTGACTTGCTCCTGGCCGGCGACGAAGGCCGCCAGCAATTGGACCTGGTGGAAGCCGCCGCGCTCAAGACACTGCAAGCCGATCACCAAGGGCCGGCGATGGTGGATTTCGCTTACTCCCTGCTGAACGTACGCCCCGCCCTGGGGATAATTGCCGCCCGTTGTGCCATCCCGCTGACCCATTTTATCGAGGCCGATACCCTGCTGGAAGAGCTCCTGAGGGCGAGGGATAAGCTGAACCTGTCACCCGATGATCCTATGTGCGAGGTGGTAGACGAGAAACTATCCTTTCCGGAAGACCTCCCGCCCGAGGAGGAACCAGAGGAACTGATTCGAGCGCGACAGGAATTGAAGGCCAAGGCCCGCGAAATGCGTACCCTCCAGCGGGAGCTGGACCAGCTCAGCCGGAAGCTGGCCGGCAAGGAGAGTCACCCGCCAGCCGTGAAGAGCGCCGACGTTCACCCACTGCCAGCGCGACCTCGCCCATCTGCCCCACCGGAGACCAGCCCCGTTGCACCACCGCAACCGGGACTGACCGAATCCGAGGCCAAGGCCCTCCGCGGACGCATTGAATCGCTAAAGGGGCTTCTGAAGGAGCGGCACGACGAACGCAACCATCTGCGCCGGGAGCTGAAAACCGCCCAGACTCAGATTGAGAGCCTCCGTCAGAAGTCCACCCCTACATCCCCGGTTCCCACCCCCGAGCTGGACGAGGAGCAGCTTGTGGACTCGCCCGAAGTCCATTCGCGGCAACCGGTTCGCCTGCCCGAGTTCCCCCACCGTTTCCAGGACCAGCTCACGGGATTGCCCCCGGCCACGGCACGGGCCTGCCTGGTAACGGCCGGCCGATTGGCCGCCGGCGAGGCGTCGGCCTTCGTGGGAGTCAAACGCCTTAAGGCTTTGCCCGACGTGTACCGACAACGTATCGGGGAGGACTACCGCTTGCTCTTCCGCCTGCTCCCGGGCCGGCTTGACATTGTGGACTTGATCCACCGGCGTGACCTGGAACGGAGGATCAAGGCCATGGTATAGATACCGCCCGGAGCGCGGACAAGCCAATCCTTGACCCCGGAAGAGCGGCGGGCCTGTATCGCGGCGGCATCCAAACTGCGCAGCCGCCCCCGCCTGGGCCAGTCCGGCCCGCCCAACGGCCAGCATTATTCGATCCGGCGTGACTACTCCACACCCGTAGCCGAAAGACGGCCGGATGCGAAAAGCAGCAGAAACCCCCTGCGAACAAAGGCCATTTCGCGATCCACCTCGGACCGCTGCCGGACCACTGCCGGACCCCTTCCCAAGCAACACGCCTGCCACACGGGCCGCGCCGGCAACAACCAACCTTCAAGAGCGCCTCGAACACCCGCCAAGCAAAAGGCTTGGGCCGTTTCGCGACTGCACACTCGGCCCAGGGTTACCCAGTCCACCCGTCAACGCTGTCGGCGCGTCTGCTGGCCGGCGCGCCGGCGCGCCGGCTCCAGCCGAGGCACTGCCCTCGCGCCTCGGCGGGCGGCGTAGCGATGAAAGTGAAGGAAAGGGGTTCGGAAAGGGGGGCTTCGACCATAGCCTGGTTCACTTCCTTCTCAGGGGAAACGGTCCAAGCTATGGTCGAACTCCTTTCGCGAATTCTTCACAAACTGATTCGCTTCCTGACAGCGGCAAGAAGAGCAAACCCTAGCTCGGGTCATTCCTGGCAGTTGCTTGCCGTTTCGCCCTTGATCATTGCCGAATCGCGCCCTACCCTAACCCCATGATGACCGTTACCGGTCATGTGGGTAAGTTCCGCTCCACTGCCTCGGGTAAGGGATTAACAAGATCCGATGGCACAGTGGGCCCGTACCTTCCACCTTTCCATACGTTCCTGCGAATAGGGTTAGTTAAAGTCTATGACCATGACTAAAATCACAATCGCCATCATCAGCCTGATCGCCGTCCCTTGCGGGGCGCTACCGCTGGTGGTGGGAAGCAACAACGAAAGCCTTACACGTCACCTCGCTAACCCAAATGGTCCCCAGTCGTCGCGGTCCTTGCTCGTCGCCGCCGCCGCTACCTCCCAGGATTTTCACGTGGAAGGGGTGCTGGAATACGACTCGGTGGAGGCGGGTAATGTCCTACGTCCACTGGCCAGTCGTGCGTTCAGGGTCGATGTAGCAGGATGTCGATGGAGGATTGGTTCAAGTGCAGTGGGGCCGGCGGTTAACCCCGATGACGAGAGGCTCTACAAAGAGTTGACGAACTCCTTCGACGGCATCTACTCGCTCACCGTGTTTGACGGTGCAAAGCTGCGGCAAGCCAACCCGGCCGCTTCCTCCTGGGACGCCCAGAACGTTACGCTGGTAACCCACACCGTGGAGGTCGTCAGTGGTGACGTGCCATTCCTTGATTACTCCTTCGCGACCGTTCCCTGGTTGGCCTACGCCTCATCGTGGTTCTTTCAAACGAACCAGGAGAGAAGGGTGAAAAGCTTCCTGACGATGAACCGGCTGCTATTTGAGAGCAAGGATGTCACCGTTCCTGTGGAGGTCCATTACACTTCAACTGCTCCTCGCCTGCCCGATCACATCAGGTTTATGAACGAAGGGTTCTACTACGTGCCGGACCAGGACGGCAGTGTCACCACGCATCCTCTCCGCCCCCCGTTTGACAGAGGCTTTGAGGAAACGGATTACACGGTGGAGCAGTTCACCACATTGTCGAACATCACCGTGCCCAAGGTGTTTAAGATCAGATACTACGCCACCAAGCAGGGTGCGGCGTCGCCGGACGATCGGAGGCTGGTCAGCCTCATCCGCGGCAAAATTACCACGCTTACCGTTCCTTCCGTGTGGCCCGCCTCCAAGTCGGAGGGACTGGTCACAGGGGCCACCCAGCACAACGAGGGTGCGGGGTGGGTGTTTTATGTAACCGATCGGCGCCGCGGAAGCCCCGGGCACCCGCTCACCTATTTTACCACCGGCCCAGTCTATCAGCTTGGCGATCCCCAGCTCGACAAAGAAGCGCTGAAGGCAATGTTTAAGCGGAACACGCGGTAGCGTGCATCGGGTCAAACGGTGGATTGGAATTCGAATTCTGGGCCTGACTTTGTCCCAAACACACTGTTATTTCGCTTATGCACAGCGTACGCAGAAGTCTTCTCTTGTGCTCGCTTGTGGTCGTGGCATTTGGCCTGGCGTGGCTCGCCCTGCGGTCTCCGGGTCTGCCTGTCTTTGGCGTAAGAGTCATCGGGCGGACAAATGACACAACCGGCCAGTTGCAGGTCTTTTATGAGATAACCAACCGAACGAGCAGAGACGTCACATTCGCCTTGGGTTCGGCAGCTACAAGAACTGTCACAGGCTGGCGTGCGGCGTCAAAGGAGGAACAACGAGAAATGGAGATTTGTCGGGTGCTGGGGCGCCGAACGGCAGCGGCGGTCCGCATCATTGCCAGGAGCGGAGATCTGGCCGTCCGGGGGCAGGTTCAGTATGAAAAACAGGACACCCCTCTAAAGAAGAGAATGAAAATGCTGGCCCGACGGGTGGGGCTACCTCATGGCCTTTGGGCGTCGGTCGGGTCGGTTTGGGGAGATGCGATCCCATTTGGCGTGATTCGACTGCCCGCAGTCGAGACGTCTGGTAAGCCGTTTCTGCTCGCGACCACTGCCGAGGGCGTGTGGCCTCGCCCTTTTACACCGCCGGCCCACAATTTCAGTGTCCGTAACAAGCCCGTGCACGTACTGGATCTGTATCGCCAGTTTTCCCGTGCCGAAGTCAAGGTGACGCCGAGTGTGTCTCTGTATGGCGCAGAGATCACGATCGAGCCGGACCACAACATCTATGACGCATCAGAGGCCATCCATTTGATAGAGGACGCTCTGCGGGAGCAAGCGGGGATCGTAGTTTGTGAGCGCAGCTCGAACAGCGTGACCTTCACCTGGGATGAGAAGGCCAAACTAAAGACGGCGCGATGACGTGGCCCTCGGCTAACCTAGAACCTAAACGAGGCGACGCACCGATGAGCAGCACGTCCATTTGTTGGCGATTCGAGTGGCCCTGGGTGCCGCTCATCGGTGATCTTGGTCGTTACGCAGAAAACGATAGGCATCACCCTCTCACACTATTTATGAACACTAGAACAGACATCAAGAGTGTATTGCCTGGTTTGGGCGTTGGCGTTCTCTTCACGTTGGGCGTTACGGAAGACACGGCCAGCGCCGTCGAAGGTTATGAGGCAATTGGGCACCTCACATGCACGGTTTTCGACGACTCGGTGAAGCCTACCGGCAAGAGGATTGTCATGTTCGATGTAAAGGTGGGCAAGACGTGGCATGTCCGCACGGAACCTGTGATCGAATGCAAAAACGGAATTGCCTTTCAGGAAGGATTCAGTGACACGAACAACTGCATTTGGTCCCTGACTGCGTTTGAAGCTGCGTACAAACCTTCGGACTCGCCATTTCAGGATTTGCGGAGCGAACTCAAGAACTCAATGAGGGGCGATGTCTATTTTACGAATGCTCCCCCAAAACTGCCTGGCTGGGCTGCCCGATCTTCTTCCAAGGCGACGTCTGGGCACCCAGTCAACAACGCCGCTATAGCCAGCGTCTTGAATGGCAAGTATCCGCCAATGGACCCCTCTTATGCCGGGTTCCTCTGGTTTGCGTTTACTCCCCCCAGCGCTCAAGGCGATGGAACAAACCAAATGTTGTTGGAAATCTGGGATGAGGGAAATCCACACCAGGCTCGGTTCAGGAGGGCCAGATGGACCCAGTTCGCGGAGTCGCCCAAGCTCGTTTCCAGCGCGGTGTATAACTGGGTGGGTAAGGCATTTCTACCGGATGGCACAGTTGCCACCATTCCGGCAAGTGATGTGCCTCAGCCGCTGGGTATGGCGGCGCGCTATGAGGTCGAGAGCACGACGAATCTCAGCGGGCTGATGCTACCTTCCAAGTTGAAACTGACCCGCTATGCCACGGTGGCAGCGAAAGACGGGAAGCCGCGAGTCCTAACCACCGACGTCGCTGTGGTGACGAGCGTAAGGCTGCTGTCGGCAAATGAGTCCTTGGCGGCGAACCTTCCAGGCAGAACCTACGTGAGCGACTATCGGGTTTCAGCAAGAGGACTAAACGGGAAGCCTACCAGTTACATACTCGATGGAGGCTGCTTTCCGCCCTGACGCAAAGGGGTTTATGAGAATGTCAGCGGAGCAGGAGAACGACGATAAGCAGCGAGCCGAACCACTGGGTCCAGGCGACGCCGTTTTGCGCCCGCATGTTGCTCCTGAGGCAGGCGCTCGGCGCGCCTGACGCGGTGCGTTGGACTTCAGATCTGGCGCATCTGCAGAAAGGGGTCAGCCATAGCTTGGGACGTTCTGTCGCCGCCCACCAGCCCAAGCTATGGCTGACCCCTTTCGGGGTGGGGCGGGGAGGCACGTTTCCTGCGTTGTGCCGGGCGCGAGTTGCAGGAATTGACTCCAAGGCGGCCGGTTGGTAATCGCAGAACCACCACCTAATGCGAGAGTCTTTCAGGCATGACACAGCGGAGGGGCTTGTCACGAGGCATGTCATCCGGTTTGTAGGGTCGGCTCAAATCGCGCTTGAATTGGCCGGGTTCCTCCAGGATCACCAGACCCTGAATGTTGCCGGAGACCTGGCCGACGATACTGAGCCCGTTGAGGCGATCCAGGCTCGGGTTTTGCAGTGACAGACAGTAACCTGGAACATCCACGCTCACACCGACGCTCTCCGCGGGGACGCCGTCGAAAGTAAACGAACCGTCGGGCTTTACGGGCACGTTGGGAAGTTGATCCCAGGCCTCATCGCGGCTGAGCATTGCCCGGATTCCCCGCGGCAGCGGCTTGCCGTCCGAGAGCACCACCCGCCCCGAGACCCGGAAGGCCGGCTGAACAACCAGGTCCCCAAGGTCGGTGATCGTGGTGTCTGCCCCGGTGGTGAACTTGCGCCAGGACACTATTCCGCCGTTTGCACCCGCTTCGCACATGTGGCTATAGATGAAGCACTCCTTGCCTGGAGGAAGGTTCGGGAACACAAATCGCCCGGCTGCGTCAGTGGTTGCCGCAAAGGTTCCAATGAACTCCCCGCCCAATCGATTCGCCCCCGCCAGGCCGATCTCGGCATTGGCAATAGGTTTGCCGGCGCCGACCATCCGGCCGGTCACAGTGTTGCCTTTTACCAGGTGCAATTCGTGCATCTTGCCAACTTCCAGCCGCTGATACATCTGGCGGGCCAATCCGTGGGCCTCCACCGTGACGCCCGTGCTTTCGAACGCCTTCTCCGAGGTGAGCACGAACTCCCCTTTGGCATCGGTAACGGCCAAGTGGTCAAAACCCTGGATCGCGACGTACGAGCTCCCGCCGGTCTCATAATAGATCCCATCGAAATCGACCTTGGCGTTGGGAACCGGCCGACCCTGAGGGTCGACGACCCGTGCCACGAGCTTGTTCTTTGGCCCTACCTTCGCCAGCGCCAGTGGCTCCAAGCTCACTTTGACCGGCCCGGCGGCCGGATCCACTTTGGAAACATACTTGGTGCGAAAACCGGGCGCCGCCACTGCCAGCCTAAACACGAGGGTCGGGTCCAGGGACTCGATTTTGAACCTTCCTTGAGCGTCGGCCATGGCGCTCTTGCGGCAATCCGCATAGCACGATGGTCAGAGCGTGCCGCGGCCCACCTTGGGGCCAGCGCTATCAATGAAGACCGTGGCGCCCGCAAGCGGCGAGGCCTCTTGAGTGAGGACCTGCCCCATCAAATCAGGCCTCGCGACGTTAGTGGAACCCGCGGCAGCCTCGGCTGAGACAACGCCGACGGCCAGCAGAGAGAATAGCCAGAACTTCATAACAGACCTGCGCGTTTGATAACTTTCAAGGACCTTATGCGACCGGCAAAGGCGTGTAAATCGAAAAGTGGCGGCTGGCAAGTAGATCAGGATCAACGAAACATAAAGATAACATGGGGTGGTCAGACTGGGAGGAATTCCGCAGACTGACCCCAATGATAAAACAAACTTACAAGAGCAAGAATAGAATCAAGACCACGGAGAAGCAAACCTCGCACTCCGTCAAGCCACAACCCAAAAAGGGGGTCAAGCCTCCACGCCGCGCATTCCCCCTCATATTCCAAGGGTGCGCTGGGCTGGGTCAGCAGACGCTTTCTGACTCGTGGCCGTGAGCAGGCGGACGCTTGCACTCCTGGGAGTTCCCAAGTGGAGACGAGTGGCGATCTGCTTGATCGAAAGCGTCGTCTCTCTACGCAGGCGTGCGGCTACTTCCAGTTTGGCCGGGTCGTGCTTGCGGCGTGATGCCAGCTCCGCCGGCTGCCAACCCAAGCGCACCAGTTCCTCACTGATAATCCGTTCCGCTTTGGCCTGCGCCGTCTGCAGGCGTAACTCCCCGAAATGATGCAGGAGAATGCAAAATGCAGAATCCTTGTTGGCTGAGTCGACAGAGTGGCGCCTGACTCGCAGAGCATCATTGATGAGGGCCGTGGCGAGCGCTGATGGACGCCTACTTCGACTCCGCCATCATCGTAAAGCTCTACGTTCAGGAGGCAACGAGGTCGGAAGAATGGGGGAAGTCCCACAACCGCGGTCGTGCGGGGAGTTGACGGATTTGATCGTGTCTGGCAATGTTTACTTCGTATGACAAGACCATTCAGTCTCCGTCTGGAAACCGGCGCGCTGGGGCGTCTGGAACGGCTGGCCAGGCGCCGCGGCCTGCCCCCGGCTACCATCGGGGCCGCTTACGTAGATGAGGGCACGCGCACGGACCTGCATCCCAGCGTAGAATTTCGCTCGACACCGGCGGGCCGGACGGCCTACGTGCGCGGCACACGGCTGCAGGTGTGGATGGCCCTGGACGCGATCCGCGATTTCGGCGGCGTGGAGAAGGCCGCCCGGGCGTTGCGGATTCCGGCTTTGCTGCTGGCGGGGGCGCAGAACTACGGGCAGGAGTTTCCCGAAGAAATGCCGGCTTGCCGCGAAGAAGGCCGCCGGCCCTTGGAGGACATTGCCCGGCTGGTGCCCAATCATTGCTTCCTGCCGTGAAGTTGCTGCTGGAGCAAGGACCATGCAGGCATTCTATTCTATGATGAGGAGCGGTTTCCCGCGCGCGCCATCGGCATGCTGGCCAGGGCCATCGTGCGCGCCGGGCAGGGGCGGCGTGAGTGGAGGAACGCCTGGGTCACGCTCCGATGAGCGCCGGTGCCTCGCAGACTGCGCCTATCACGGTCTTACCCCACCGCGACTTCGAGCTTCTGCTGGGCCCCAAGTTCTAGCCAATCGTTGAGGGTGATGGTCAGCCGAGTACCGGCCAGCACACGTTTGGCTTCGATTGCGCGTCCGTTGGCAGCGACCTTCACCGTCTTGCCGGAAACGCTGCCGGGCAACTCCACGCTCAGGCTGCGCAAGCGTAGCTTGCCCCAATTGATCGCCACTTGCGCATTATAGCCGGTGGAGCCAGTCTTCTGACTGAACGTGCCCCACCCTTCGGCTGCGGTGAACGCGGCCTTGAAATCCTCCGGGCGAATCCGCGGGGCGAACCCGACGTGGCCCTTTGGGCCGTGGTACTCAAATCCACACGCAGCCAGGAACACGCCGTAGCTGGCCATGCTGCGGGCATAATGGTCCCCGCACTCGACCTCGTTCCAGGGGTTGCGCCGCGACGGGTGATAGCGGTCATGCACGGCGCGGGCGACGGCGAGACCTTCGGTGGTCATGCCTTCCCAGATCATGTGCCCGGCGACCTCGTACTCGAACCCGTTCATGCACTCGTTGAAGTAACCGGCTGCCCAGTCCGCCCCCTTGCCTTTCGCCTGGTCGTAATTCCAATCCGACCTCGGGAAGGTACACATGAGCAGCCCGGCCTCGCCCGGCATCGCGTACCAGCGGCCGGGCTTATAGACCTGGCGGTATGGGCCGACGTCCGGTGTGAAGTTGTAGCGCCAGAGCGATTCCAGGGCGGACCGGGTCTCCTTCTCCGGGAAGACGCGGGGCAAGGCCACCTGAAATGCCCAGCTCTGGCCCATCACCTGGTCAATGAGGCACCCAGTCCCCGAGTTGATCGCATCAAGGTGCTTCGGGCTGGGCTTATTCACGAAGTAACCGTCCTCGAACAACTGGGCCACGATATTCTTCTGGCCGGCATCGAAGATGGTGCGGCATTTCTCAGCGAACGCGGCGTCGCCGATTTCAGTGGCCATCTGTTCGGCGGCGCGCAGGGCGGCGAGGTAGAGCCCGCTCAGCCAGGCCACCGGCCCAAACCAATCCGTGTCGAGCGTGTTGTGCTGGTTGCCCTCGATAAGACCGTCGCCGTTCTCGTCTTTGGCGATCAGCCACTCGACCGCGGCCCGAATGTGCGGCCAATTGCGCTTCAGGAATCCACTGTCAGCCGACATCTGGTGCTCGCGCAAGGCGCGCAGAATCGTGCCCGCCTGGGCATCAATGGCCGGGATATCGTTGAACTCTCCCCGGAAATGGATCGCGCCATCCGGCTGCAAGGCCAGCCCGAAATCCACCTTCTCCCGCGTCCTGCGCTCCAGGTCGGGGAATAGTCGAGCCACCGCATGCGCGTATTGCCAGACGTGCCCGCAAGTCCCCTCGCAGCAACCGACGCCCTCCCACCCGTAAAAGCGCCCATCTCCAAACCGGTAGCAGGTGGACGTCGCCAGAATGGACGTGTTGAGGAACGTGCGATCCAGGAACCACCAGGGCAGCGAGCCGTCGTACCAGGTGTCGTGCCAGAGGTGGGTCTCGCCGCTCAACCGCGCGAAGTGCTCGCCCACGTAGCGTGCCACACCCAGGGCGTCGGCGAACTTGGCGGCGTAATAGCGCCCGGACGGGAGCCGATCCATCCTCAAGTTCGGCAGGTGCCAGGTTACCACGAACACCGCCGTAGCGGAGTCGCCCGGCTTGAGCTTGAGCTTGCGAGTGAGCGAGCCGATCAGCTTTTCACCGAACCCTTTCGTCGCCGACGCGGGCGAGCTGTCGGCAGCCGCGAAGCCGCCCTCCGGAACGCTGTTGCCTGAAACTGCCGCCAAGCCGAGATCGCCCGCCTGCGGATCCAAAAGCCCGAGGCCCATCGTGCCGAAGTCCCCCTGCTCACGCAACGGCCCGACGGGCTGCCGCGGCCTGTCGCTGAACACGATGTCGTCCACCCCGATGTTTCCCCAGCCCCCGGTGGCATTGTCCACCATCTGCAGCCTGCCGGTCTTGCCCGCCCACTTCCGCACGTCCCAGCTCAACGGATGCATTCGGTTCTCGTTCGAGCCCGTCGCCGACCACACCGCCTGGTCATCCACGAGAAGGTTGATGCAGGTCTGGTCTTTGTGCGCGCCGCCTCCGACCAGGAACGTGATGTAATTCCGCTCAATGGTGAACGGGCGGCTCAGCAGCGTGCCCGTTGCTGAGTCCTTTTCCTCGACCGAGTTGCCCGGGGCGCTGGCATGGCTGTTGACAACCCGCTTGCCTTTTCCCTGAACGTCGCCTTGGTATGCCGGAATCTTGGCTATTTCCACGGGCCCGTTGCCGAAAGCCGTGCCGGTGACGGTCCAGTCACCGTAAGTCTCGCGCTCAAAGTCATCGAAGACGATGTCGGGCCGCTCCGGAGTCGCGTCGGACGGCACGTCTTCGGCGCTGCATTCCAGGAACAGGAGTCCGCTGTCGCGCACCAGCCGATTGCGCCGCACGCCGTCCTGCAACTTCGCCGAGTGCAGGCAAATCGCATTCTCCAGCCAACCCCCCAGTTCGGCTTCGACCTCCGTGGAGCCGTGGTTGTTGACCGTGAACTGCAACAGTGTTGCGGGCAGCGATGAATCATCCGTGTTGAGCGGGATGAACGGAGAAAAGGCTTCCAGGCGGACGTCAAGCGGTGAGGCCGGGTCCTTGTATTCGACGAAGCCGATTGGGTATTCGCCGGCAAAGGAAACGTCGCTCCAATGGTCCCGATCCAGCGGGCGTTCCTGTGTCTTGTCTCCGCTTACAATCCGCAGCGCGAATCCCTGCTCCAGCGGCGAGGCGGGCTCCAGCGGTTTGGCGTAATGCTCCGCCCCAGTGCCAATCCGGCTGTTGAAGATGTCCCAATGCCAGAGCCTGCCGTCGCCACCCAGGTAGAGTTGCCCCGCGCAAATCCCGCCCACCGGCATCCCGATCTTCGCCAGGTCCGCCCCGCGATACACCTCCCGCTGGCCGCGCGCGGTGAGCGACTTCACCCATTCCGGCGTGAGTTTCTTGTCGGCGGGAACCAGCTTGTCGAAATCGGCGCGGGTGAAAGGCCCTGCCATGGCGACTTGCCACGGATGCAACGCCAGCGCGGCGGTGGCGCCGGCGCCGACGAGTCTGAGGAATTCGCGCCGCCCGAAGCCCACAGCGTCATAGTCTGGCGCCCCGCATCGGCAGCCCGGCTCCTGACATTTCGGATGCTTCTCTGTGTTCATAAAATCGAGCCGAAAAGGCTGCGCTTCATGGGTGAGCTTTGGTATCCGGCACCGGTATGTCAAGGATTTGGCTCCATGCCCGAGTCAGGCGGGGCCGGCGGGAAGCTGAATTCCTACCGGACATCCTCGTTAACTGGCCCGTTTACGGCTATGCCCCTGACAGACCCAAACCGGGCCAAAAAGCACTCCCCTGGCTTTAAGGTGGCTTTGGGGTGGCTTTAGGGTCGCATTGAGGTGGCTTTAGGGTAGCCTTAGGGTGGCTTTGGGGTGCCTATCCCCTGGCTATCATGTGGCTTTGATGTGGCTTTGATGTGGCCTTGATGTGGCTTTGGGGTGGCTTTGGCCTCTTTGCTCGGTCTCCGGCCTCTATTTCTGCTTTCGGCTTTTTGCTTTCTGCTTTCGCTTTGCACCCGCTTTGCCCCGGCTTTCTGCATTCCCCAAGTGCGCGGTCAGAACCACGAAATACCCGAAATACCCGAATTCGCGGACATTCGGCACGACTGAGGTCCCCACCAGAGCGTTGAGCAGTGTTTTCTTTGTGAGCCGTTCGTTTTTCCTGTGTTTGGTGTATTTCGTGGTTTGACCTGCCGTTCTTGGGTTCAGTGGATCTCCGGCCCAGCCGCCCGCCCGGGAAGCGAGGCCGAGCCCGGCCAGCGGGCGCGGGGAACGCCCTTCCGGACCGGAATGCTGCCCTGGGCGGAAATCCTCTCGGCCCAGTTCCAGGCGACCGTTTATGAGGTTCAAGCCGCCGCTGAGCGGCTCGGTAGTCTGGACGACAAAGTGCTGACCCGCCAGGCCGCCACACCCGCGATACTGCTGAATGTTCTTCCCAGCCATTGTCATGTTGGGTAAGCTGTGATCCGTGAGAGCCGAACCCAAGAGTCGTCGAGACTGGCTGCTGCCAGCTTGCTTACTGATCACCTTGGCGGTGGGCATGGTATGTCCTGGGCACGCTGCGCAGCAACCGCGCGCTTCCAGGACGGCAGAGGCTGCAGGCCCGCAGGTTTTGGCCCTCGCTCCCGATGCCGCCTTGCCGCCCAGCACGCCCGCGTTCTCGCCGCCGGGGCCCGACCTTGCAGGGCGCGTAACGAGCACACAGAGCGACTCCGTGCCTAGTGCCAGGGTCTTCATTGACGCCGCCGGGCCGCGCGTGGGGCGGGGTTATACCTGACCCTCCTGCTATGCGGATTGCCGCAAGAGCGCCACGGCGGATGCTCAAGGACAGTTCAAGATCGCGTCGCTGAGTTCCAACCTCCTTTTCCGCGTCGTGATTGCGGCGCGAGGATTCGAGCCGGAAACGCTCTCGAAGGTGGATCCAACCCAAGGGCCACTTGCGGTGCGACTGAAGCCGCGCCCTAAAGACCAACTGCCTACCAACCAGACGGTGTTCGGCCGCGTCCTCGACGCCCGGAAACGGGCCGTCGCCGGGGCCGCGGTAACGATAGTTGGCGTTACTGCCGGCGGGGGCACCGGGTATGGTCAGCAAGCCAAAGGGACCGATGTCGTGGCCGTCAGCGATTCGGCCGGGGAGTTCGAGATCTACGTGGCGAAGCCTTTTGATTCGCTGGAGTTGGAGATTGACACACCGGGCCTGGCCCGGACGAAGTTTGCCGGGGCGACGCCAGGCGGCGCTCGGCGCGATTTTGTCCTGCCGGTGGGTGCGGCCCTTGTCGGCCGGGTGGTCCGCGACGGTAAGCCAGTCAAAGGGATCAACGTCGGTGTTGCGAGCGTGGATCGCAGCGCGGGCAACTTCACCGGCGATTTCGTGGTGGGCACCGACGCGGACGGCTTGTTCGTCTTCTCCAGCCTCCCGGCGGCCCGCGACTACCAGTTCTACGGCGTTATGGATTCGCTTCGAGGTATTGGCGCGCTGCCGGCACGGGTAGTCCGCGTGGGCAGGGACGGTTCGAGAACCGACCTTGGGGTGATCAGTCTAAAGCCCGGCTGGCGTTTAGCGGGTGAAGTGCGCGCGACAAACGCGAAGACGCTCCCCGTCGGCTCACGCCTCATTCTAGGCCGGGAAGGCGCGTGGGACTTTAGTGTCATTGACCTCCCGGCAGACGGACGATTCGATCTCCCCAATGTGCCCGGCGAGACCGTCAGCATGCGGGTGGGCATGGCAGGCTACCGTGCGGCCGGCAGCCAGCCGAAGCTCGGGCGGCTGGCGTCGGACCGAACGGGATTGCTCTTCTCGATGGAGCCTGGGGAATAACTCCCGACTACTCCTGCGCTACACGACCCGGCTCGCGGGTGCCTTTGCCTTTAACCTTGGTCAGGGAATCCCCCAGTTCGCGGCGGGCCTTCTCGGCTTCGGCTTCGAGCCGCTTGACGATGTCAGGATGTTGCGCGGCCACATCTGTCGCCTCCGAGATATCATTGACCAAGTCATAGAGTTCGGCGCGCTCAATCCTGCGCTGCTCGTACGGGACGGGCATGCCGCCGTGTCCACCGGGCCGCCCGCCCAGCGTGCGGTAAGTGTGCGGCAATTGGAGCTTCCAGCGCCCATCCCCGCCAACGACGGATTGAAGCTCGTTGACTTCATAGTAGAACCAGTAAGCCTCGTGCGGGTTCTTCGCGCCGCGCTTGCCCGAGATAATCGGCCAGACACCCAGGCCGTCAATCGTGTGCTTGGGCAGGTCGGCGTGGATGAGCTTGGCGATGGTCGGGAACAGGTCAATGGTCATCAGCATCTGGTTGCACTCGGTGCCGGCGGGAATTCGGCCGGGCCAGCGCATGACGCACGGTTCGCGGGTGCCGCCTTCCCAGCAAGTCCCTTTGCCCTCGCGCAACGGATAGGCCGAGCCGGCGTGGTCGCCGTAGCTGAGCCACGGGCCGTTGTCCGAGGTGAACATCACCCAGGTCTTGTCCTCCAAGCCGGTCCGCTTCAGCGCGTCCATCACCTGGCCGACCGACCAGTCAATCTCCTCGATCACGTCGCCGTAAAGCCCGCGCTCAGTCTTGCCGCGGAACTTGTCGCTCACGTGCAAAGGCACATGGGGCATGTTGTGCGCCAGGTAGAGGAAGAACGGGCGGTCCTTGTGCTGCTCGATGAACTTCACGGCGCGCTCCGCATACCACGTCGTAAGCTGGTTCTGGTCTTCGTGCATGACCTGGGGGATGGCGACCTTGTTGCCCTCGAACATAATGAGGTCAGGGTAGCCGCGCTTTCGCCTCTCGTCGTTGGGCGGCAACTTGATAAGATCGGGGTGCAGCGGCCACATATCGTTCGAGTAGGGCAGGCCGAAGTATTCATCGAACCCGTGCCGGAGCGGGAGGAACTGTTGGGCGTCGCCCAAGTGCCACTTGCCGAAGATGGCGGTGGCGTAACCGCGCTGCTTCAGCAATTCCGCCAGGGTCATTTCGCTGCTGTTGATGCCGACCTTGGTGCGGGGCGCCAGCGCGCCATGGATGCCGATGCGGTTCGGGTAACAGCCCGTGAGCAACCCGGCCCGCGAAGCCGAGCAAACCGGCTGGGGCACGTGGAAGTTGCGGAAAACGCACCCTTCCGCCGCCATGCGGTCAAGGTTCGGCGTACGGAAACCTTTGGCGCCGAACACGCCGACATCGGCGTAGCCCTGGTCATCGGTGAAGATAATGACGATATTCGGCAGAGGGCCTGGTCTTGCAGCGTGAACGTTGGAGACGAAACCGGCAGCAAGGCAGACTGACAGAACAAGAAGTGTGCGGGCTAACCCTGATCTGCGATCGGTGTTTCTCATGCTCTCCCTCAATGGTTCGTGGTGGTGCTCGACGACGGCGCCGCCGCGGGGGCAGGAATCAGCGCGTGCAGGATAGGCTCGATCCAGGCGTCGCGGGGGATGTCGTAGAGGATGAAGTCGCTGTCGAATTGCCAATAGGCCCAGCTCCAGCCGCGTTGTTCGGCGGCCCGCGCCACGCTCGCCACGTAGCGGGCACGCGATCCCATCGGGGCCTTGTCATAGGCGCCGAATTCGCCGAGGAACAGCGGGCGGTCGTGTTGTTTGGCCCAGCTTTGCGCCTTGTCGAAATCACGCTGGAGCACGCCGAGTTCTGCTTCGGTGCCCAGCCATTCGACTCCGACTTTGTCCTTTCGGTCTGCCCACGCCGCGCCCTGATGCGTGAAGTCCATGGGCGTGTAATAGTGGACCGTCACAATGAGATGGCGATCCGCCGCCGGCAGCTCAAGCTCGGCCAGGTGATCAATGGAGTTCCAGAAGGCCGGGCCGATAATGACGGCGCGCGTGGGGTTCTGCGCGCGAATAAGGGCCAGCCCATCAGCCAGGTATTCGTTCCAGAGTGCCGGGGTCAGCTTGTGGTTCGGCTCGTTGAGCACCTCGAACAAGACGTCGTCCGGGGCGTCTTTGCAATGGGCCGAGAGTTGCCGCCAGAAAGCCAGAAACTTCACTTTGTTGGTGACCGGATCGTTGCCGAGCGAAGTGTATTCGTGGAGGTCGAGAATCACCCGCAGCCCCTGCGCCTGGGCCTCCCGCACCGCCCAGTCGAGCACCTCGAACCAAGGCTTGCCCAACGTATATCCGTTCGCCGCATTCATCCGCCGGAACGGCTGTAGGTTGACGCGCACCGAGTCGAAGCCGGCCTCTTTCAGCAGACGGAAGTGCTTGGCTTGAAACCGGGCTTGGTCGCGCGAGCGCCAGATGGGGTCGTACCCGAGGATGTTTACGCCTCGGCCCAGCTTACGATTCTGCTCGAAGGCGTCGGCGGTTGCCGGTTGGGCGCGGCCAACTAAGGCTATGAGGATGAAGAGTGCTGCGAGCCATGGCGTTGGCCTGTTAGGCAGGGAACGAATCATGCCATTCATGCCGAGGAAGCTATCAAACCAAGCTGCGGCCTTAAAGGGTAATCACGGTTAATTCGCTTTCTTCGTTTCCGGCTTGGCCTATGCTCTGCCCGGTATGTTCTCGCGCATTCAGTCCGTGCATTTTGTTGGTATCTGCGGCACAGCCATGGCTTCAGCCGCCGCGGCGATGCAGGAAAAAGGAGTGAAGGTCACGGGCTCCGACCAGAACGTCTATCCGCCCATGTCCACCTTCCTGGCCGACCGCAAGATCGAGGTCATTTCCGGTTACGCGGAGCAGAACCTCACGCGCAGGCCCGACCTCGTGGTCATCGGCAACGCCATCTCCCGAGGCAACCCGGAAGCCGAGTACGTGCTCGACCACCGGCTGCCTTACTGCTCCCTGCCGGAACTGCTCAAGCACTTCTTCATTCAAGGCAAGCGTTCGCTGGTCGTGACCGGCACGCACGGCAAGACGACGACGACCTCGCTGCTAACCTGGGTGTTCGAGCACAATGGCCTCAACCCGAGCTACCTCATCGGCGGCATCCCGAACAACCTCGGCCAGGGCGCCCGCTTCACCGACAGCGAATGGTTCATCATCGAAGGCGACGAATACGACACCGCCTTCTTCGACAAGCGCAGCAAGTTCGTGCATTACCTGCCCGAGGTCGCGGTCATCAACAACCTTGAGTTCGACCATGCCGACATCTTCGACAGCCTCGAATCCATCAAGACCGCCTTCAAGTACTTCATTAGGCTCATCCCCCGCAACGGCCTGCTGCTGGGCAACGGCGACGACGCGAGCCTGGCGCCGCTGCTCAACGTGACCCATTGCCCGGTCAAACACTTCGGCCTGGGCGAGGGCAACGCCGTCCAGGCCTTCAACATCCGCTACGGGCCGACGGCGACCGAGTTCGAGATTCCCAGCTTCAAGTTCCACACCAACTTCGTGGGCGAGCTCAACGTGCGCAACGCGCTGGCGGTCATCGCCTGCGCCAAGCATTGCGGCCTCAAGAACCACCAGATCCAGTCCGCCTTCGACACCTTCAAGGGCATCAAGCGCCGGATGGAGGTGCGGGGCATCGCCGGCGGGGTGACGGTGGTGGACGACTTCGGCCATCATCCCACCGCGATTCGCGAGACCTTGCGTGCGCTGCGGATCAAGTATCCCACGCAGAAGGTCTGGGCCATCTTCGAGCCGCGCACCAACACGACCCGGCGCAACGTATTTCAAGCCGAGCTGGCCAGCGCCTTCGCCGACGCCGACGCGGTGGTCGTCGCCCAAGTGGCGCGCCTCGAATTGCTGGCGCCCGAAGAGCGCCTGGACCCCGTGCGGCTGATGCAGGACTTGAAAGCCCTGGGCAAAGACGCCGCCTACCTGCCCGACGTGGACGCCATCGTGGCCCACGTCGTGAAGACCGCGCAAGGGGGAGAAATCGTGGTCGTATTCAGCAACGGCGGATTCGGCGGCATCCACGGCAAGCTACTGGAACGGCTTGGCCGACGCTAAGAGCCGGCTTCATCAGCCCCTGGCTTGGGGGTCGCACGAGGGTCGCATGAGGGTCGCACGGGGGTGGCTTGAGGATAGCCTCAGGGTAGCCTGGGGGTAGCTTCAGGGTAGCCTCAGGGTAGCCTCAGGGTGGCTTCAGGGTGCCTACCGGTTGGCTACCAGATGGCCTGATGGTGGCCTCGGGGTAGCTTCGGGGGGGCTTCGGGGGGGCAGCCCGCAGATGATTTTCGAGGATTGCTATCATTTGCGGCGGCCCAGGGCTTCCCTACTTATCCCAATCCCGAAGAGATTGTGTCTTCCAGCCCAGCCCATCCTGAAAGGATGGCGATCACTCAGCCCAGGGTTGCGAGGCTCGAGCTACCCTGGGAACACGCATCCAAAGCCACGTTTTACCCTGAAAGGGTTATATCAGCGTGCGCCCAGGCCGGTAGTACCGCCGTTGTCGAACTCGACCCCGACACCGGGCTACTCGTCGGCTGCGTTCCCGGTTTTCCCGGCGCTCATTCGCAAGCGGAGTCGCTCGATGAACTGCAAGCCAACCTCCGCGAAGTGATTGCCAGGCTCTTGGAGGACGGCGAACCACGACTCGAAGCCGAATTCGTCGGCACCCAAAGCATCGCCGTGGCTTGAGTATGGGTTCCGTGCCCGTCCTCAAACGTGCAGAGCCGGGCAATAATACTGGTTGATCCCCCTTCGGCTGCGGCCCGCGTTGCTGGTCATGAACGACGGGCTAAACCTCGATCGCCCGGCTGTAGTCCGCACCGCCGAAGACCCGCCAATTCTGTTCAGCGCGCTGGGTGAAACGCTGACCGTCATCACCGTTCCCGATTCCGCGCTTGAACCTCTCCGCGAAGACGAAGTCCTCTGCGCGCGAGTGCTGGCGGCGGCTTGAGTCGCGGAAGCCTCTCCGACGCCTTGGGGGGCAAGCCGGGCTCCCACGGTGGCTAACGGCGCGCCCCTTATGATCCGCTTGAGAGAATCAAGAAGGCTGCCGCCGAGCGCTGGGTCAGTGCCGTCAATGCTGATAGAAAGGTTGGCCGCTGGATTCATAAACTGGCAAAAGCGCCCACGGAGATTTCCAGACTGCTGAATGACCTGAACCCGGCCGTTCAAATTCGACAGGCGCACGTGGATACCCGTTAACGCCCCACACCCGCCAACTATGCCGCTTCCCTTCGTCTTGGCGAAATTGATTCCCAAATGCGTGCAACGTCCAAACCGCTGAATACGGAATACGCGGAAAGATCCGGCGGCGTATGTGTCCGGTTTCCGCGTATTCCGTGTATTCCGCGGTCGTCCCTGGTCGGCTGTGGTTCCGGCTGTGCGGGGTCAGGATTTAAAATTCTCTACCAAGGCAATATGCAAGGCGTGGAGCGTCTCCACCAGGTCATGTGCAGCTCTGCCCTACGGTGGCGGTGCTTGTGGGGAAGCCCAGTCGGGGCGTCAGGCGCTGCTCTGACCCCGCAACTTGGTTATCTCTTCCACTTCAGAATATTGACGTGGTCGCTGAGTAGCAGGATTTCGTCCAGGCCATCGCCATCCATGTCGGCGGCTTTGGCCGTCCATTTTGGACTATAGGGGGTTCTTGCGTTGTTGCGATAGCGGGCCTTGACGTGCAGACCAGCATCCAGCATGAGGGTCGGATGGAGGTGGCTTTCGGCTGGGCTACATAAGCATTCGCAATCCTGAGAATGGCACCTTGCACCCCTTGCCACCCCGGCACCACTCTGGTACCACCCTGGACCTACCCTAGTACCATAGAACGGTTTACCACCCGCCCAAACATAGCCCGCCCCCTGCCCCGGCCCCCTGGTCTGCCCATCTCGCAGCATCAACACCTCTAATGCCCACCCGCCGCCGATTCCCGGCAACCCGCCAGTCGCGGCGCAATGGAGCGCCGGTCTCCGAGCCGGCCCGGCTCAAGCGGCTGCGACACGCTGGCTCAGAGAGCGGCATTCCGGTGGCCCGCCAGAGTGCTATATCGAAAACTCGGGCTTTCCCGGCGAGATTCTTGGAGCGCGTGCAAGAATCCCCGCGGACGCGGGTTTCCCCATTCCCTTTCCTCTATCCGTGATCTTCTTTGGCTACGCCGAAGCCGCCCCGTGCTGGTTCCGGGCTTCCAGGGCGCTTTCGCAAAGCAAGGCAGGCCTCCCGCCTGCCATCAGTGCATCGCGATCCCGGACCTTTCAGCACGCACCGGTCACCCGAGGAGCCGGCCGAGCCGCGTTGCCCACCATTTGGTGCCAGCGGAGGTGCGGGCAGGCTGGAGCGAGGGGACCTGCCCGCTCGAGCGCAGGAGGCGCACGCTGACGACATGTCAGCCCACGCTAGAAGATCGTCCACGTGGCCGCCCGGACAATGGGCTGGGAGGTGAGCGGGTGCGGGGCTGGGTATAGGCACGGCAACCCACACAGAGAAATGGGACGAATTAACCCGTGCTGCCACCTGCCTCAACCAGGTCCGCTATCGTAGCCGACAGAGACCCCTTGCTGGGCTAGTTCTTCCTCTTCAGGCGTCTTTGGGGCGGTCTTCCCGCCTGGGTAGTAGTGCTCGATGATCGGGCGAAAGGCACGGTCGAGGCTGGAAAGACGCTTGGGGCGTTCGCGCGGGGCTGCATTCAGGTCACGGAGAATATCGAGGAGCTGGGCCTTTTGGCCGGCGTTGAGGCGGCCATACTGTTTCTTCCAGTCCGCGGCGCCGTCGTGGCGGTAGTGCTCCCGGTAGATGATATAACGGTCGGGCATGGACAGAATTTCCAGGAACTGCTCAAAGCTCTCGCCAAATGCGCCGCGAATGAAATCCGGGTTGGGGCTGACCAAGCCGTGTGTGGCCAGGAGAATGCATTGGATGCCGCGCAGGTAGCGCCATTCCCAACCGGGGGCGACGTGCCGCCGGCTGACGTCGTCCATGGAGATGAACCGCATCGGAAAGCCCGTGATCCGAATACCCAGTTCCTTGTTCAAGTTGGCGTTGACCCACACCCGGTCGTAAAGCTCGTGCGGGGTGTCCTTGAAGTTGAACAGCATGTAGTTCGTGAACTCCTTGAAGCCCTGGTCCACCAGCAGGCGGACCGCCCGCTCGTAGGCGGAGCGGACGCCCACGAAGTCAAAGGCCAGACGGATCGGCGAGACACAAATGGTGGCCAACAGCTTGGCCAACTCCGGTTTCGCCCTTATCAGGCGGGCGTCCAAGCCTTGATTGAAGTCCACCGTCCTTTCGCGCCCTTTGCGCTTTGCACCAGCCTCGAAGCCGAGCGACCGGATTTCGCCGATGATCTCCTCGATGCCGGCGATGCCGAGGATGTTGTTGTCCATCACCACCAGGTGCTGCTTCTCGCTGTGCTGCTTTCGTGCTTGGGACATTTGGGCACGCAGTGGACTCATCGTGCCGAATTCCTTTTCCAGCAGCGGCACCGCGCAGAATTTGCAGGAGCGAATGCAGCCCTTCGTGATGCGGACGAAAAAGGCGTCGTCCGGGTAGTATTCGTACTCCACGCGGCTGAGCAGGCCGTAGTCCGGGACCAAATCACCGATGGCAGGAGTGCCCGCGCCCAAACGCCCGGACGTGTCGAGCGGGCCTTCGATCACCGTGCAGCCGGAGCGTTGCCGAATGTAATCCGGCAGCAGCGTGACGCCGACGCCGCCCACGAAAATGTCGGAGGGCTGTTTCACGCTGCCCAGGTAGAAGTCAATCGTGTCGGCAGTGCGGGGCAGTTCCCAGGTGAACAGCGACGCCACGTAAATGCGGTCCCAGTGCCGGCTCCGCGCCCAGTCGTGCTGGCCGCGAACGAAGGTGACACGGTCTCCGCGACTGCGGTGGTACGTGGAAAGACGCATCAGCCCCAAAGGGGGAAACTTGGAGCGGTAACCAGGTTCGACTAGAAGGATATTCATGAGCAGGGCTACGTGTTGCGCGCCTTCTGCTTCTCGTCGGAGTGCCGCTTTTCTTCGGAATCATCTACTTTGATGGCGTATTTCGCGACAATTGCTTTGCGTGCGCGCTCAAACTGATCTGCGTCCAACACTTCTCGAAGGAGTTCCAAGATATCGCTGATGATTCTCCGTTCCTTCCGGTCGAGGTGGGACTTGAGTTTGCTCGCTGCGAACACATCCCTCTCGCCCAGCCTCTCGCGAATTGCCTTCAAGGATGTGAGGGCGCTCTGCAATTCCTGCCGTTCAGGTTCCGACTGCCGCGTTCGCTGTGAGGCTTCAACTCGATCCGTCTCTCGCTCAATCTTGCCTATGAGGTCTTGGCGCTCATTGTCCGATGCCAGACCGGCCTTTAGCGCCACCTTTGTCGCTTCGGCTACTGCTTTGGCGGACGACACTACCTTCGCCGTTGGACGGTTGGCCGAGTCTGCCGCATCATGGCAGGCTTTACAGTGCCGCTTGATGAACGGTTCCAGCCCACTCTGAAGTTTTAGCCATTCGGGCGTAGATTCAAAACCATCCCTGCGTGCATTCGGAATAATCTCGTCGTTGAGGACATGGATTTCCCCCATTGTCCAGTTGTTCAGCCGACCTTCGTTACCCGAAAAGAGCTCCGCCACTCGTTCCGGACCACCGATTGCGATATTGTGCCTTCGGAAGCGCAATCCCGCTACCCGCTCGTCGTCGAACATGCCGAGAAGGTCTGTATCTGCATGCCACATCCAGAAGGGCGACTGCGCGTTCGCTTCCTCGGGATAAAATCCGATGCCCTTCACATTTATGTCGAAGTTCTTCTGCTTGGTTCGGTAGTGGGTTTTGTACGGCTTGAAGACCTCCTTTTTCGCCGCCGAGCTTTGAAGGAGGACTTTCACTGTCGGAATCCTCAATCCTCGTTCGCTGACCCATTGCTGAATCTGGGTCGCGTACAGAAATCGCTGCGCATCGTACTCGACAGGCGCGACCTGACCAAGATACGTCTCCATCAAATCCATGTTGAGGAACTGCGAGAGGCGGTTGTCAATTCCTTCCATTCTCACTTCGAAGAAGTGATCGTCTTTCTTCGCTTCGCCGAGGTCCTGCGTCGTGTGCTTTTGCAAAACGTCCGTGAGTTCCTCCGCCTCTTTCATCGAAGGGCGGATGGACTTGCGGATGCCATCGCCGTCAAACGTGATGCTCGTCACCTCGTCTTCATGGGCAAAAGTTGTCCGAAACTCGAGGCGCTTGCAGTACGCGATTCCAGCCAAGCGACCGATCCCGCGAAAGCCTGCTTCTTGTCCGTACACCTTGGAGGACATGCCGACGTTCAACAGCTTCGCGATAGCCTCACTGGAGGAGATTCCAGTCCCATTGTCACGCACGGTCAAGGTCTTGGCGCTCAGATCAAGCGAGACCGTAATTAGCCCCGCATTCGGTCGGAGCATCTTGAATCGCTCCGCTGAAATAATGCCATCGGAGGCGTTCTGGATGTATTCGCGGATAGCGTCGAGCGGGTTAGTGTACATCCCCGTCGTCAGCGTCTCCAGAACAAAGGCCCCGATTTTGGGCGTGTATTTCATTGAGCAACATCCTCCTTAAGGTAACAGGGGAACGGGAACCGGACTTTGATCAGGTGCGTCTTGAAGACCGCATGTTGAAGCAACAGACTTCCCTGCTCCAAGCGAGTGATGGAGGCTTTGTGTGAATCCGGAAAGTAACGGTAGTCTGGACACTTCGCCATCTCGACCGGACTGGTGCGACCGTAAGCATTTGTGCTGCAGTTCCCAAGGATTCGGTCATGAACCGCACTGCGGAATTGTTCTGCGCCAAACATGATAACGCCAAGAGAACGACCGCGCTCGGTCACCTCCAGTAAGACATTCGTGAGCGACCGTCCGCCGGTATCCGATTTGGGAGCGTACTTGTTCAGTTCGTCTGCGAACACAATGACTTTGCCTAAATCTGACGGTTCTACCTGGTCATCTTCGCCAAGTTTGATGTTACGGATGGTGCTGATAATGTCCCCGACGATTAAACATTGCAGGTAATCAGGCAGAGGCTCAATGTCCACGACGAGAACCTCCCCTGGACGAAGTTCGCGGACGGCATCGGCCACCAGCTTCTGCCTCCGCTCCTTGGCATTGGTGAGAGACCGTTCAACAAAAAGAGGATTGGAAGTTCGTGTCTGCAGGAAGCGGCGGAACTTTCTCCACGACTGCGGCGGAATCGAATTTCCCGATTGCTGGCCCGGCTTGGTCCGCCTTTCGATCTCTGCCCTGAACGCATCCCAACTGGAAGCTTGAATTCCCCTGATCTGGTCATACATTTGCTCGAGTGTGTTGGTCGGGTCATCCACATCGGCGAGAAGCATGGCCATCTTCTCCTTCATGGTTTCGACGTCATAGAAATAATTGAAGGCGCGGTTTTCCGCGTGTTGCTTCGTCAGAATATCACCGCGCAGGTTGGCTAGGCTGGTATTCGAAAACATCGCCTGAGCACGCTTCTGTGCGTACGGGTAAAGATATTTCGCGTTGCGAAACGGTGTCGGCTCAAGACCACAACGCTTCCATTCCGCGGTCTGCGCTTCTGACAGCGGATTCTTTGGCACTTCATCTATGGCCAAGAGGTCGCTGCCTTTGACATTCAGGAGGATCATCGATGCCTTATCTCCCATTCGCTGCTGGAGTGCATTCAATAGGAACATGGCATACGATGTTTTGGTAGCTAAGCCGGAGATTCCCGCGATATTCAGGTGGGCGCCCTCTGGGCCAACAAGGTACTTCGCTTCGACCTCGATCGGGACTTCTAGTCCGTAGGACATACTGATGTACCCTGCCGGAATTGGATTCTTGAATCCCAAGAGCCCAAGAGCCTTGCGAACACCTTCGGCATCTGCAGTTTCAACAGACGCACTGTCCCTAACTGGCATCTCTATGTCCTTCGAATTGTAGAGCACCTCAGCCTCAGCGATGGTAGTCCCGAGGCGCTTGTTTACCGGGGTGGCGGCCACGTCGCCGAAGTCAGAGGACACGTAGTTGGCGAGATGACCCGCGCTGTCCGTTATGAATTGGAGATCACGGACGATGGCGTAGGTATAGCTGTCCTTGATGTGGCGGACTCTGACGACATCGAAGATCCGGATGTCCTCGTTTTCCGCCAACCAGAACCGAATCGTGTTGTATGTCGTTGGCTTGTTCTCGGTAGCTGTAATTTTTCCAATTGTCTTTGTCTCCATAGGTAATGCCTCGCGGTATCAAAATAACGCCTTGAAACAAGTGTCACTCAGCATGCTGGCTTTGATGAACGATTCGGTCTCGAACACAGGGTAGATATGTGACGCCCACCTCAAATCCTGGCCGTATGGAGTTACATTGCGCTCCCGCAGCAGGTGCACGGAGATGGTGTTAACTCGCTCGGCGTCGAGGCCGTCTTGCGCCTCCCTGTCATCAATGGCGTAGCATTCCACCTTGATAATCCCCTGGAGCGGGTTTGTCATTTTGGATTGTGGGCGAATCCTGAGATACCACATGCCGATGAATCGGTCTTCCTCGACGGTTTTGAAAACTGGGGTTCGTTCGCCCATTCCAAGACCGGCCGTGATCGCTCCGACATCACGCTTGCTCCTCCCGGTCCCGACTGTAAACGAAGGCCGAAACGTTTTCGAGACACCGAGAACGTTTCGGAATTGGGTCACATCGAAGCCTCGGCCCTTGATGTTCTTGTAGCGCAGAGGCCCGTCCTTCACCAGTAGTGAGCTGTTCTGAAGGAGGCGCATGTCTGAGAGCCGGTGGACGGCGTCCAGTTCAAGATTGGCCATGAAGGACATGATCTTCGCAATACCGAGGTCGACAGGGTCACGGTCTTCCTTCACCGTGTACCGCAGGAGTTCGAATGCACACCTGCTTTCAGTACGAATGCGCCGCGAAAGGGGATCCAAGTCTTCTGGTGCGGTAACTTGGTCTGGGAAGGCAAGGACATTCCTGAATGAGCAGAAATCCCGCACGGGTTTCACTTGGTCCGCCCCGGTGTCGCGGAACACAACGGCGACACCCACTTGACCAGCAATCAAAGGAAGATAGCGTCCGCGCACTAACAAATCTGCCATCTTGTAAGTTCGGCGGGAGCCGTCCAAAAAGTAGCAAAGAATCGACGGGATTCCGTCGCCAATGTCCGCGATGCGAATCGTGCGAGAGTTTGGCGATGGGTTTTCAAAAACCTCGCTCGCACGGTGTTCATCGCTGTCCCGATATTCCGCATACCGCTCGTAATCCAAATTCACCCGGTCGCATGGCAGACATTCGGCACCAGCAGGTCTGATGGTCTCGTTGATGACCTGAACGATTGATTTCATTGATGGGACTCAACGAGCTGCTCGAGTAGCTCGTAGCCGCTGGCGGGCAAGCCCTCACTGGCTTTGTGCCGCAGGACGACTTTGGAGGCCCAGCAGCCTAAACGAGAATTGCCGCAACTTGGGGAACTGGTGTCAATTTGGATGGGACATTCTCCGTTGGGGGCGTTGGCGTAGAGATTGTAGAGGGGACGGTTGTCGCCGCCCCGAAGATTGGGTTTTTGCAGGCCGAGGGACATTACCATGGTGCTGTCATTGCCGCCGCTGAAGCCGACGAGCCAGGGGCGGGGGTCGTCCGGGTAAAGCTGGCGGAGAGAGGCTTTGATGTCGTGGTAACTGGTGGCGTCCATCGGTGAGATTATTGGACGCGAAGGCGGCACCGTTCAAGCCTGTTTTTGACTCAGCAATGGAGACGGGGGCTTCTTGCCGGTACGTGCAGGCGGTTTTTGAGGCCCAGATGCAACCGCTTTCAGGGTTGATGGTCTTCCCCGACGTTTTCCCAGCGTAGGACCGCCCCTTTGCCTCCGGCGGTCCAACGCTGGGCTGAGTGACGCAATCCCTTCAGGATTCGGGATGAGGTGGCGGCAGCACCAGGTTGGAGGGGGAATATGGAAACCGTCCTCCGTCCTCTGACCTCTGATTTCTGTCCTCCGATTTCAGCTTACTACTTTCTGTTTTTCCTTGTCCCCCAGCCCGTGGTCCCGTGGTCCCGTAGTCTCGTAGTCCCCTTTTCCCCCGACTGCCTTCGGGCGACGTCGGGCTTGGCCAGTAACCAAGCGACCGGGATCGCATCACACTGCGGCGCGTTCGCGCACAAATCGAAGGAACTGCACCGGCGTCATGACGGGCACTCCAAAGGGCTTTCCGAGTATTTCCGCGCCCTGCGTCTCGCCGCCGCGCGTGCCGCCCGGATGCGCCGCTCAACGTCCCGCTCGATCTCCGGCGTGAGCGGTGGGCCATCGGGGAGTGCGGCCATGACTTCGTCAAACCGTCTGAGACTCACGCCCATTTCTTCGCGGGCCAGGGCGCGCAGACCGGCGCGGACCACCTCGCTGGCGTCGCCATAAAGCCCGGAACGGACACGGTCTCCGATCAAGGCGTCCAGTTCAGGCGGCAGCGAGATATTGCGCGTTTTGACGCTCATAGCAGCGATACTTTCGCCCGGCGAAACCAGGGTTGTCAATCCCAGTTCTGGGGCCGTTCTGCCCTGCAATTCCCATCCCTCCTTCGGCGTTCGGATTTCTGCTTTCTGGACACGGAACATTGAACCTCGAACATCGAGCACTGAACGACGAGCGCTGAAACCGCAAAGGAGAGGCAGATAGCCGACCGCCTTCAGAGTTGAGGGTCATTCTCCGAGGTTTTCCCAGCGTAGGACCGCCCCTTGGCCCCGGGCGATCCAACGCTGGGCTGAGTGACGCAATCCCTTCAGGATTTGGGATGAGGTGGCGGCAGCACCAGGTTGAAGGTGCCAGCCCCGCCGTCCGAGAGATCACGGCGCGTGGGGAGGCTTCCCTTTAATTGAAGATGAACAGAAGCCCGGTGACTTTCCACTCGTCGCCAAACCTCCGCAAAAGGAATTCGCGGCTCTTCTCGTCTCCTTCGAAATATAGGTCTAACACGGCCTCATCCTGCGATATGGTCTTTTTGCCGAGGACGCGGACCCCCTCGGTCGCGGGGCCGTACAGACCTGCCAAGACCTTGCTGCGCGCCGCAAATTCCGCCTCCGTTGTCGCTTCCCTCTCCTTTTCCAGTTCGGCCCGCTCCGCCGGGACGCAAGCGGCCAGAAACGCGCCCGGGTCGCCGCTGATCCAGGCTGCGAGCGTGCTTTTCATGGCCGATTCCGGATCGGCGAACCCCGCGAATACAAGTTGCTGCCCGGTCCAATAGCCCTGGTTCGTCCCGGAATTGGCAAGCCCCACCACGAGCTGCTGATTCGCTGCGCGAAGCTCGTCCGCTTCCCTCCTGGTCCGGTCGAGTTGTCCGACCTGGCTGCGCAGTCGCAGCAACTCATGGAATTCAGCCGCGGAGAGCGAGGCGGGACTTTTCCCCCCCTTAAGCATGTTGGACAGCCGCTCGTTTTCCGCGGCCAATTGCGCCAACTGATCGGCCTGTTGCCGCAAGGCCTCGTTCTTTTGTCGCAAGCCGGACCGGGCGGAGTATTCGACCAGCCAGCAAGCCGTGCCGCCGGCGATAATTACCGCGCTCAGGATGCCGAATTGAAGCCTGGTCATCGCCCGACCTTTGTTCGTCACTGTCCGCCGGCTTGCTGCGGGATCGCATGTTGGGTTTCCCAGGCCGCGAAATCGCTGTCCGCCTGTGTGTGGACCTCGCAATGACCGTCGGCACAGACATAGACCTTGGCCCACCGGTTGCCATACTGGGTAGGTTGCTTCTGACGGATCACGATAATATCCTGCGGATTGCTCATCGTTGTAATGGTCTTGAAAGCGCCGTGGTAAAGCAGTTCAAAGGCGTCACCGGTTGGATCGGCTTCCGACTTCATTTGCTCTGGAAGCGAGGCGGTCACCTGCCCGAAGTCGGACGGGAACAGTCCCTGGTTGGTCCGAGTCTGCATCATGCAGGCCATAATCGCGCTCTTTCCATAATTCATTCTGGTCTCGACCGCCTGCTGCTGCTCCGCCGTCGGCTCGACAGTAGGCCTGTCCTGGGTCGCTTGCAGACGGCGACTCTTTTTGCGAAGCGTCGGCATTTCGTTGGTTCGGCTCCCAAGCTTCGCCTTCCGTGCGCGAAGTGCCGCCAGTTCGTTGGATTGGTCTCTCGAGCTGCCGGCCGGGGCGGCCAGGCTCGCCAGCCGGTCGTTCTCGGCCTGGGCATTAGCCAGTTGCGCAGCTTGCTGCCGCGCCGATTCATCAGCCTCCCGCAGTTTGGCCCGCGATTGATGTTGCAGGACCAAAGGAGTCACCACGGCAGCCAGTATAATGGCGCCGACAATACCAGTTTTGATTTTTGTCATAATGATTAGTTTTAGGAGTGTGAGCGTAGATCCGGTGCCGGCCACCGCCGACGTGAGCGCCGCCGCGCTGACCGCGCCGGCCATGCCGGCCGGCGCCGCGGTAACGACGTTCTCCGCCAACAGGGCCGCCAAAGCGGTGGCGGAGAGAGTGACTCCGCGACGGGCGAAAAAGCTCCTCAGCTTCTCCAATGCGCGCGTCACGCGTTTGCGGGCGGCTTCTTCGCTGATGCCGAGCGCGGCGCCGACGTTGCGCAGGTTGCACCCCTCGAAATAACGCAGCACCACGGCATCGCGGTCGCCGGTTCCCAGGCCTTGCATGGCCTGGTCGAGAAACGGAGAGAGTCGCTCCCAATCGGGTTCGGGTTGGTCGTTGAGGGCATTCATTTCGAGGGCCTGTCTTTCACGAGCCCGACGACGGCGTTCGGTCCGGGCAGTCTGCGATGCCACGAAGCAGGTGTGCCGATACAGCCAGCCACCCAGGATCACATCCCGCGGCAGGGTTCTGGCCTTCCGAGCCAACGCCGTAAAGACCGTCTGCACCACGTCTTGGGTGAGCTGAGCCTCTTCCAGATGCCGGATCGCCGCGGAATACACCAAGTTGACATACCGCTCCACAAGTTCACGGAAGGCCTGCTCGGAGCCCGTTGCGTATTCCTGCAATAACTGTGTGTCGTCGGTCATGCTCTACTTTAATAAAAGCCGCCAAATGCAAAAGCGGACAAGAATATCTTCGTTGGCCGGCAGATTCGCCCAGTGCATTATCATTACTCCAGTTGCAGGGCTCGGGGGCCTTTGGCTAAGAGCGTGCCGAATCAGCCTCTGAATTGTCTCAACTATAAGCAAAAAATCGATTGAAGTTCGAGCTAAACTCTCCCTCATCAGCCGAAGCCGCCATCGCCGTCAGCGGAGTGTCGCGCCATTTTGGAGCCAAGGTGGCGCTCCACGACGTATCCGTGTTCGTCCCGCGTGGCAGCGTGCTGGGCTTGGTGGGCGAGAATGGCGCTGGCAAAACGACACTGATCAAACACCTCTTGGGCTCACTTAGAGCCCAGACAGGCAGCGTGCGGGTCTTTGGGCTTGATCCGGTACTCGATCCCGTGGGTGTGCTGGGCCGGGTGGGTTATCTGTCGGAGCGGCGCGACCTTCCCGGTTGGATGCGGGTAGGCGAGTTTATGCGCTATACCCAGGCATTTTATCCGGGCTGGGATGAGCAATATGCCGGGCAGCTCTTAGAACGATTCCAACTGAATCCTGCGCAGAAGATCAAAACCCTTTCAAAAGGGGAGCAGGCCAAGATCGGCTTGCTGACGGCTCTGGCGTACCGCCCGGACCTTCTGATTTTGGATGAACCGAGCTCGGGTCTCGATCCTGTGGTGCGCCGGGACATTTTGGAGGCGATCATTCGGGTGGTGGCCGAGGAAGGCCGAACCGTTCTGTTCTCCTCTCATCTGCTCGACGAAGTGGAAAGGGTGGCCGATCACGTTGTCATGCTCCAGCGTGGACGCGCGGTATTGAATGGGAGCACCGAGGACGTGCGGCGCGGACATATTTCGGCGGTGCTGGCCTTTGCCGAGCCGCCGGCGAAGGCGCCGGTCGTGGCCGGCGCACATGCGGTCGCTGGCTTTGGTTCTGAATGGCGGGTGTTGTTTGGCGGCTCTCACCTCGAACTCGAAACAGCGGCCGCATCAATAGGCGCCCGCGTGGTTGAGGAACGGACCCCGACGCTGGATGAGATTCTGGTGGCGCGAGCCGGCGGCAAGGGAAGTTGATTTATGGACGTGGGAAGACTTGCGTGGCGAACCCCCACCGGGGCGATGCTCTGGGAAATCTGGGGACGGCACAAATGGATCTTCCCGTGTCACGGACTCGCTCTGGCCTCGAGCGCGTGCCTTGTCTGCTGGAAGGAGCACGGCGCGCCCGAAAACGCAGTGGGATTCGTTTGCTTGATCTCGTCCGGCTGCTTCTTCGGATCGTTCATTCCTTTGTTGGCGTGCCTCGGCTACATCGAGGTTGATGCCGGGAGAGTGCAGCTCGGCTTTCCGGGGCGGCTGTTGCTGAAGCCGGTCAGCACGACCCGGCTTGTCCTGGTGCCAATGCTCTCTGGCGGCGCGATCATGGTGGCGGTGTTTGCACTATGGACTCAATTGGTCGTGCGACACCTGATTGCCATTCCCGCATCCAACCTGCTTTGGATAGGCACGGTGCTGCTCTCCTTCTTTTGGTGGATGCAAGCTCTTGCTTGGAGTCTCCCATCGCTTAAGGGCAGGGTGTGTATTGACCTCATGATGGCCGCGACGCACTTCTTGCTCGGTGCCCTGCCGATGATGCCTGTGAATGCTTTGACGAGGTGGCGGTGGCCGATCCTGATTGCCCTGCTCGCCACCGTTGTGCCCGCCGCATGGGTTGGACTGAAAATGGTGCGACAGGGAAGATGGGATGGCCCGTCCTCGGTTGCCAGATTCTGGAGCCACCTTCGTTCCCCCCTGGCGTGGAGGCCGCGAAGGAGATTCCATTCCTCCTTTGGAGCGCAATTCTGGCTGGAATGGCGAAGGCAAGGATGGCGGCTCCCTGGTATCTCAGGCGCGCTGGCGCTACTGGTTGTTCCAATCACTCTTATAGCTACCACGAAGTTGGGAGCCGTGAAACCTCCCCCGCCGGGCGTGATTCTCAGCATACTGGTGCTCATGCCTCTCCTGTTTTCCGGCGTGATCGGGCCCTCGTTGGGGAAGTTCGATCCGCTCGATTCTACGCGTGAGCTGCCGGTTTATGTCGCCGTCCGTCCCATGACCGATGGCGGTTTTGTGATGGCAAAGCTGGTGATGGCCTTGGCGGCGAGTGTCTTGACCTGGCTGTTGACGCTGGCCGGAGCTTGTCTCTGTCTGGTGATCATGGGAACGGGAGCCCTCTTTTCAAGGGCTGGATCGGCCACACCGTATGGGCCTGTGGGAATCGCGATTGGATGTGTGCCGCTATTACTGCTGTTGGTTATCTTGACGTGGAAGAATATGGTGGCCGGGATTGGAGCGGTGTTGACCGGACGCCAATGGATCGTGACGGTCTTCCTCTGCAAATCGGCCTTCTTCTATACCGGCTTGCTCCTGCTGGGTGAATTCGCCACCATTGATCTGGATTTAAGGGGAGCGCTGCTACATTGGTTGCCCGGATTCTTGATCGTGCTTCTGGCGGCGAAGATCGTCTTCTCGATTGGCGCTCTTGCCTGGGGTTTGCGTCAAAATGCCATCACCGCCTGGACGGTCAGTTGGACAATCGGTGGCTGGTTTGTGTGCGGCCTTTTCGTGGCCGGCTACGCTGGCCTGGTTTGTCAGGCGATCAACAAACCCAGCCTGTGGATTTGGGCTGCGTTGGCCGGGTTCCTGGTGCTTCCGCTGGCCGAGCTTGCCATCGCCCCGTTGGCGCTGGCTTGGAATCGCCATCGTTGAACCACAAATGGGCCCTAAAGCGACGGAAGGTCGTGGCGGTGGTGTCAAGATACTCCTGCCGCCTTTCGGGCGGGGCGAATCTGATTGCGCGGTCTGGGTATCTCCTGCAATATCAACTCGTTGGGGTGCGTGAATAAAGAATTCCCGCGGTGGTCTAATCGGTTAATGAAGAATTTGGGTTCGCTGCTTATGAAAAACACAACATGGTTTGGGTTGGTTGCAACATTGGCTCTGCCGTTACTGAGCGGATACGCTCAAACGCCGGGGGCGCCCGTTCCGGCAGCGCCGGAGCAAGCCCAGCCAGCGGCCGGGGCCAATCTTTCGCCGGGGGCGGCCGAAGTGGTCCGGTTGGCTGGCTCGGGGGTCGGGGACGATGTGGTGCTGGCCTACATCCAGAACTCGCAAGCCCCGTTCAGTCTCACCGCTGACAATGTCCTTTATCTCAAGGACCAAGGCCTGTCGCCACAGGTGACTTCGGCGATGTTGAGCCACGACGGCACATTGCGGGGTCAACCTCAGCAATATGCGCCCGCAGCGCCAGCCCCCGCCATGCAGCCTCCGGTTAGCCCTATGGCCACTGCGCCGACAGCCCCGGCGCAGGTCTATGCGCCAGCCCCGGTCGCCGCTCCCGCCGCTGTCGCCGCGCCGGCACCGGCTTATGTGACGGGCGCGCCGGCCGACGTGAGTTATTTCTACAGTGATCTTTCGCCCTATGGCACCTGGGTTAACCTGGAAGGTTACGGCTGGTGCTGGCAACCGCGCGCTGTTGTTGTTTCTCCCGGCTGGCGGCCCTACTGCGATGGCGGCTACTGGGTTTACAGCGATGCTGGCTGGTATTGGCAGTCCACCTATTCCTGGGGCTGGGCGCCGTTCCACTATGGGCGGTGGTATATGCATCCGCACTGCGGTTGGGTCTGGACGCCGGATCGAGTCTGGGGGCCGGCCTGGGTGACCTGGCGGACGGGCGGCGACTGTTGCGGCTGGGCGCCCCTGCCGCCGCATGCCGAATTCGGTGTGGGTTTCGGCTGGCGCTTCAACGGCGTTTCTGTTGGGGCGAGCTTCGACTTCGGCCTGGGGGTCAACGCCTTCGCGTTCGTCTCCTTTGGCGACTTCTGCAGCCACGATATCCACCACAACTGCCTGCCGCCGGCCCGGATCAACACCATCTATAGGCAGACGACTATCGTCAACAACTACGTTGTGAACAACAACACGATCGTGAATCGAGGCGTTCCCATCGAGCGCGTGTCCTCCGCTTCCCGCACCCCCGTCCCCCGAGCGACCGTGCGCGACTTGCCCGCGGGCGGGGCTCGGGTAGCCGACCGAACGGGGTCGGTGGTCTATCGGCATCAGCTCCAGGCGCCGGCCCGACCGGTCAACATGGTTGCCCAGAGGGTGGATGCGCAGCATCCGGCCATTCAGCACGGCCCGATCACGCCCGTCAGCACCGGTCGTCCGTCCGCCCTCCGCAGCGGCGCCCCGGCTTCGACCACCACCCTGCGCCAGCCAGCAACGCAAGCGCCCAGAACCTCGCCCGGGTCGAGCGGCGCGAAGCCCGCTTCGTCTCCACAGTACCAGGCGCCCCAGAGGACCTATCAGCCCGCGTCCACAGCGCCTGCCGTCGCAACGTCCAGGACGACTTCAGACTGGTCCAGCAGCGCGAAACCCGCGTCCTCGCCGCAATACCAGTCAACCCCCAGGACATCCCAGCCGGCGCCCACAGCGCTCCCCGCGACGGCAGCGCCGCGGGCACCCGAGGATTGGAAGCAAGGGAGCCGGGTGGCACCCGGCTACCGGTCCGACACGGGGTTGCCGGCTTATACCACCCCTCGCACGCCTGTTCAAACCAGGCCCACGACAGGGCAGACATCCTCCGAGAAAGCGTATTATCCCAAGGCCTACCACCAAGCCGCCGAGATGCACCCCCCTGCCCAATCCGATCAGGGAAAATCGAGTGCGCCCTCTTCGTCGGGGAAGAGTGCGGACTCTCACTCCCGGAAGGGAGAGTAGTGATCAGAACAGCTTGCTGAGGGCAAGGCCGAGGACGCTCAGCGGACCTTGGTCCTCGAGGCTTTCGGTGGCTTGGTCCAGCTTCTGCAAGGTTAGTTTGGCGTTCTTGTAGAATTCCTGGTCGTTGACGAGCTTGCCGACGGTGCCCTGGCCCTGGTTCACCTTCTGGAGAATCTCCTTCGCGTTCGTCATGGCCTCGGTTGTCTCGCGGTACAGCTTGTCGTCCTTGACCAGCTTGCCGACGGTGCCCTGGCCGGAGTTGATTTGATCCACCACTTTGCGCGCGTCGGCGACCGTGGTCTTGATCTCCGTAGCGGTGTCCTGGAGGTTGCTGACCGTGGAGAGAGCAGTGTCATAGAGGGTTTCATCTTTGATAAGTTTCCCCAGCGTGCCTTTGCCTTGCGACACCTGGGAGGAGATATCGAACGAAAGCGCCTGCACGTTGGAAATCGTGGCGGTGAGCGGGTCTTTGTTGGCGTTGATGAAATCCCGGAGCGGCCCGACGAGCGTGTCAATCTTGAAGCCGGTGAAACTCTTGGTGAGGTTCTCGACGCCAGAGGCCACGTTGTCAATCTTCTGCATCATGGCGCTCAGGTCGGCCTGCTCGGCGGTGGCGATATACTGGTCGTCCTTGAGGGCTTCGCCCTGCGGCGTGCCGAAATCCACGGAGACGAAATTCTGCCCGAGCAGCCCGGTGAATTTAATCGTCGCGATGCTGTCGGTCTTCACCTGCGCCGCGGGGCGCACTTTCATCATGACCAGGACTTTGTTGTTGGTGAGCTGGATGTCCTGCACCCGCCCGACTTCCACGCCCGCCATCTTGACTCGGTCGCCGACCTTGAGGTCCTGCACGTTGCTGAACAGGGCGTTGACATGCTTGCCGGGCTCGAAGCTTTCAAAGCTGCCCACCCGTTCCAGAATGATCGCGGCGGCCAGCACGGCCAGGGCCACGAAAAGTCCAATGCGTGTTTCCAGGGTGTTTTTCATATTCTAATGTTTCTCGGTTACAAGGTGAGGTCCATGCCGTTCGAAGTCGGCATGGAGGAATTGCTGAACCAGCGGATCGGGGCAGCGTTTCACCTCATCGGGCGAGCCAATGGTCAGGATGCGGCCTTCGTTGATGACGGCGATGCGGTCGGCCACGCCAAAGGCCAGGTCCCGATCGTGCGAAACGACGAGCGACGTGACGTGAATGCGCTCCTTCAGTTGCAGAATCTGCTGGGCGATGACTACCGCCGAGAGCGGATCCAGCTCGCTGGTGGGTTCGTCATACAAAATCAGTTGCGGCTCGATGACCAGCGCGCGCGCGATCGCCACGCGCTTCTTCATGCCGCCGGAAAGCTCGCTGGGCATTTTGTCCTCGGTACCCTTAAGCCCGACGACCTCCAGCTTCGCGGCGACGATGCGGGCAATCTCCTGGGGCGGCTTGAGCCGGTGTTCGGCGAGGTAAAGCCCGACGTTTTCCCCGACGGAGAGCGAGTTAAGCAGAGCGCCGGACTGAAAGACCATCGCCATGCGGTATCGGCTCATGACCTCGGGTGATAGAATGGGCTGGCCTTCGATGAGTATTTCCCCGGCGTCCGGCTCCTCCAGCCCGATGAGATGTTTGAGCAGGACCGTTTTGCCGCTGCCGCTGGGACCCATGATCGCGAAGATTTCACCCGGCTGAACGTCGAAATCCAGGCCGTGCAGGACTTCCTGCCCGTCGAACGCCTTGCGCAGTCCGCGCACCCGGACGCTGACGCCATCTTGCTGGGTGGAAGAACTGTTCATTACTTCATCAGGACCCGGGTCAGGAAGTAATCGAAGATGACGATCAAGACGATGGAATTGACGACTGCCTTGGTCACCGAGCGACCGATGCCGCGTGGGCCGCCCAGGGTGATTAGCCCCTGATGGCAGGAGACCACCCCAATGATCAGGGCGAATATGAAGCTCTTGAAAACGCCGTTGGCCACGTCATTCAGATCAACGGCGGAGCGGAGCGAGGAGAAGAACGCCGCGGAGGAGACGGCAATGCGATTATTGGCGGCGCATACCGCCACGCCCCCCACCCAGCCTACGAGAATAGCGACGGTCACCAGTAAGGGCAGGGCAAGCGCGATGGCGACCAGACGGGGCAGCACCAGATAGTGGATCGGGCTGATGTTCATCGTGCGGAGCGCATCAATCTCCTGATAGACGCGCATAGAGCCGATTTCCGCCGCCATGGCTGAGCCGATCCTCCCGGCAATGAGGATCGCCATCATCACCGGCGCCAATTCCTTGGCGATGGAAAAGCCGACCACCCCGCCGACGTAGCTGCCCAGGCCGCGCTCGACCAGCAGCGGGCCGGTCTGGAGGGCGATGACCCCGCCGATGAAAAAGGATAGGATGCACACCATCATCAGGCTGGCGTTGCCAATCTCAAAGAACTGGTCGAACACCTTCTGGCGCTGGCGCCAGGTCAGCGGCAGCGCGGCCAGCGTGCGCCAGAACAGCAGCACCATTTCTCCTATGTTTTGAAACATACTTTGGCCGTTAAAGCGTTAAATGCGTCAAAGCGTTAAATACGTTAAAGCGCCTACATGCGTTAAAGGCTCATGCAGCCGGTGCGGCGCATCGCCGCTACTCCGGCTTCGCCGGGCCGGATTTGGCCCCGCCCTCTGCCTGGGCCTTCGTCCCGCCCAGGGGAATATAGAACAAGCGCATATTCTTGCCTTTGGAACCCGATTGATACTGGAAAAGCCCGAACAGGAGCGAGCATTTTTTGGCGTCGGGCGTCGCTTCTCGCCGATACAGGTTCCAGAGCAGCGATTGGCTGGAGGCGCCGGCCCTAGGGTTGTTCTCGGACCGCCAGACCGACCAGAGCGGCGAGTAGTTGCGCTCGATGCCTTTGTTTTCGGGCATGAAGGGTTCGAGCAGGGCAACGACCTGCAGGCGGCTGTTCCCATTGAAGTCGCGGTGGTGGGTGAAGAACGGCCAGAAGTCAACCCGCCGCCGCACCGCCTCGGTCTCGGTATTCTTCTCCGCCAGGTCGGAGTAGAGAAAGAAGCAAATGCGGGTGCGCCGGCTATCAAGCGGTGCCGAACGCACCCGGTTGTACTTGTAAATCGGCCACAGATAGAAATCGCTCTCCAGTGTCGCGTTGTGCGCATGGCTGAAGAGCGGCCAGACGCGCGTCGTGTGCTTGCCTTCGCCGCGGGCAAACACGACCAGCGGCCAGGGGGTGTCCCACTCGTGGTATTTCTTCTCCCGATCATCCACGTAGTTGAAGAAGGGCCAAATAACGGTCGTCGAGTCACGCAGGGGCGAACGCAGCACGCTGTAGGCGGGGATGGACGCCTGCTCCCACTGCTCGTTCGTGGTGCCGATCCCGCTCCTGGTGTTGAAAAACAGCGGCCAGAGCGCAAAAAAGCTGTCGTGCCCGCCAATGGTTGTAACATCGCCCCAGCCGTTGGTCTGCGTGGTGACATCCTTGTGCTCGTTCCCAACCAGAGGCCAGGCCTTCCAGCCGTGCAGCGCCTCGCCGTGGCGGAGAGAAAAGAGGGGCCACAGATAATTGTCCGTCACCACGTCCTTCTTTCGCGTCTCGCTGTAGAGCGGGAACATCACGAAGAAGATGTCGTCCCGGAACAAGCGGTGTTTCAGGTGCCCATAAACCGGAAAGACCGCCGTGTAATTCTCGTTCGTGTCCGAGGAACGCTGCTGAAAATAGAGCGGGAACAGAGTGAAACGGTCGCGCGCGGTTTCTCGCTGCGTGGGACCGCCGGCGAAACTGAGCACTTGAAAGACCTGCCAGCGGTATTGCTCGCCGTAACGGTCATACGTCACCACCGGATAGAGGAAGTCGAATTCCTTCGACTCCGTTGCCGGATCACGCGTATAGGAGAGCAACGGCGGCACGGCCCAGATTCGCTGTGTCTCCTCTTCCTCGGAATAGAAGAACGGTCCCAACGCCTCGGTCCGCTGTCCGGGCGCAAGCGTTAAGTCAAACTCGTCGAACAGCGGTCCCGCAGGTGGCCCGTCCCTCGCCAGGGCGCTGAGCGGGACGCTTAGGGCCAGGCCCAAACCCCACAGCAAAAGACAAAGCGCCAGCCTAGTGGGTCCGACCGGGAACCCGCACCGGCGCCGCCTTCCACGGTTCGTCGGACCACGACTCGCGCAAAGGAGCAGAGCTTGTATCTTGCGAAGCGGTGGAAGCCGGCCGGGCACTGGACCCGAGTCAAGCCTGTGGCAAATCCCAAGTCTCTGCAGCCTAAAGGCTATGCTCCTGTGCTCGTTGATTGCTCGTGGCATGCCGGTACTATCAGTACGCGCACCGCAGTTTTTCCGGGGCGAGACGGGAATTCGGAGGGAGGTTCATGGACGGAGAATTTGAGCGAGGAACGGCCAAAAGCCGTTTCAAGGGCACGGGACCGCGGTCGGTAACGTTAACGCCCGGCCCGTTTGGCCACGAAAATCTCCTAAAAGATTGGGATTGACATTAAATGGCATTCGTATAGTCTTTGTGCATACTTGAGGTTTTTACCTCGGTTCCTCCCGACCCAGTGTCGATCGTGCATTGTCGGCACTGGGTTGTTCTGTCGTTGCCTGCCGCCGCACCAGGAGGTTCAGAAGCGCGGGCAAAAACGTTAGCCCGGCTATCATACAGGTCGCCAGCCCCGCCGTCATCACACAACCCAGGCTGTGTATGCCCCGGTGCTGCGCCAGGATCAGACTGCCGAAACCGGCCATCGCCGTCAATCCCGAGACGAGCACCGCCTTGCCGGTGCTCCGGGCCAGGATGCTTGGCGTCTGCTCTTCGGCAAACCGGTTCAGAATCTGAATGCCATTGGTCACGCCGATACCGATGACCAGCGGCAGGGTCATGATATTCGCCGGATTGAGCGGCACCCCGAGCCAGCCCATCAAGCCGCCCAGCCAGAGTGAGCCGACGGCGACCGGCACCAGCGCCAGTACGACGCAGAGCAGACTGCGAAAATGCAGGAACACCAGCAGGGCAATCGCCCCCAGCGAATACCAAGCCGCCTGTTGATAGCTGTCCTTGAGCAGCGCGGTGTAATGGTAAAGCTGAACGGGCGTGCCAGTCACATTCGGGTAAAGCTTGCCGACCTGGTCTATAAACCGCTTCTGGACGGGGCGGCTCCAGATATCGTCCTTGGGATACACCATCAGCAGGTATTTGCCCGTGACGCCCACAAACCGGTCATGCAACGCCGGCGGCAAATCCGCCACACTCAACGGGGCGCGGTTGTCCTGGGCTTTCAGCGCCTCGAAGGTGTCGCGCACGTCGTAGAAGAGACTCTGTTGGAACTCGGCCAGCTTGAGCGCATTGGCGGCAACCTGGTTGGTGTTGCCGCGCAGCATTTCCCGCCGCAGGTCCTCGATCGCGTCCCGCAAGGCGTTGAACTGCGGGACCAGCTCGGGGGCGTCTT
>Ga0326728_10003792_pt1 | contig 46032 bp, 47 predicted proteins | sample MB3enrmetagenome_FD_207602 | JGI IMG/M metagenome (GOLD analysis project Ga0326728, IMG submission 207602) | Lab enriched peat soil microbial communities from McLean, Ithaca, NY, United States - MB31MN | ecosystem: Environmental > Terrestrial > Soil > Wetlands > Peat | place: USA: New York...
TGCATTTTTCGATAAGCCCTCCGTTTGACATAACCAGCGTGATATCAGGGCGACAATCATGCAAAGCTTTAGCGGCTCCGGCTTCACCCGTCACTTCGCCTACGACCTCCATTTCCGGCTGGCTACTGATAAGACAGCGAAGGCCTTCCCTCATTATTTTATAGTCATTTACCAGTAAAATTCGAATCAGCTCTGCCATATTATCCCTCTCAGGCGGCTTATCGCGCCTGGAGCACTCAGCACGGGTTTAACCCGCCCTGCAATCGTCGGATGGTTCCAGGGACCCTGTCCAACAGGCGGAATGTGGTTCGGTCGAACCCGTCATTGCCCGGCCATCTCGGCCTCCAGCCTTTCCATGCCGGCCCTTGCGAACTCAATGTCCGGATCGAGTTCGAGGGCGATTTTGTAGAGACGGATGGCTTCCTCCTTATGGCCAAGTTCTCTCAGGTTAGACCCGATATTGGCATAATCTATCGCAGAGCCGGGATTCAGCTCTATAACCCGTTCAAAGCAGGCTATCGACTCGTTGTACTTCTTCAGTTTGAAATAGCAGAAGCCTCGCAGGTTGTATATTTCGCTGAGATCGGGGTTGGCCTTTTCAGCCAGATCGAGCGCATCCAAGGCTTCCTGGTATCGTTCCAACTCTTTGAGGCAGGATGCGATATGGACGTGAATGCTTCCAATTTCCCCGGGGTCGGGGAACTGATCGAGCGCACGCCGGTGAAGTGTGAGTGCAGCCTCCGGGTTCCCATCCAGCTCAAGGCTGTGGGCAAGAAAAAACGTAAGATCATAGCGCGGCCCGAAGGTGGAAAGGAGCCGCTCCATCTGCGGAACCATCTCGTCACTGGCAAGTCCTCTCACCATAGTTCGCGCCGCGTGCTGTGGAAAATCGGTGTTGCGGGTGTGGTCCAGGAAGTGGGCCCCCGGAATTATGGTGTAAACCACCGGAACATGCAGTTGTGGATGTGTAACGTTTACCACCAGGACTTGAAGTCCGATTTTTGCCAGAGCAGCCGTGCACCGTTCGATTTCGACCCGTATGTTGTCGTCGTCATGGTTCGGCAGGTCCCGGATGGATACTTTCCTGCTGCTTTTCATCATGAAGGCGGCTTCTTCCAGGCTGGCATACTTTGGAAGTGTGGGCCTGTAGGAAGTACGGTTTTCGAAGTCGCCCGCAAGCTGGGCTATTTCGGTCAGTGTCCGGCAAAGAGATTTCTCGGGATTGGAGGTAGTCCCTGCCGTAAAGACGATCTCGCTCCTTTCCGGGAAGGTGGATGGGTCGTAGGCAAGCGCACCGACGGTTGGTATCCCGGTATCCAGAGAGAAGTCGCGAAGGAAGAGCTTAATTCCTTTCGAGCGAAACTTTTCTACGAGTTCAATTGCCGCGGGGTCGCGAAGGGAATCGGCGTCAATCTCGGGGGTAACCAGCATATCGTTGCTGATGATAGATCCAACGTGCCTCTCGACAACCTCGCACAGGGCCTGAAGGATTGCTTCCTCCAGAGTGTTTCCGGCAGCAGGCCCGTTATACTCATTGATTGTGTAAAACCAGTCGATTGGGACCCACTGCTCCTTGCCGAGCGTAAGGTTCCATGCCCTGACCCACCGGAGCGGCAGTTCATCGAGAAACTCTTGGCACAACTCTGTCGGGGTCTGAGTATCATAAACCGATTTCTTCAGGTCCGCCGCCGAGACCGCGAAGCCATCCAGGTCCTTGTACCGCAGAGTAGGAAACTGAAACTGATGAATGAAGGAGAAGAAGCTGAAACGCTCCATGAGTTCCATGAGAGCGCTCGCTTCGGACTGAAGTGAAGTAGCGCCCTTGCCCATCTGTTTTTTGGTGCCGGTAAACCGGGTGGCGTCTTCGCCGCACAAGCTTATGTATACGGGTATGTCCAGTCTGCCGGTATCGATGCGCACAGTTCTGGCAAGAACGTCCATATCCAGCCCGGCAAGAGACTCCCGCACCCATGAGATCGTCTGCTCCGGGGTCCTTGTTTTATCCTGGTCATGGCTGTACTTTTTGAAACTGTCTTTAATTTCAATATTGGAAGTCATTAAATCTCCGCTTTACGATTATTGTCTGTTATTTGTTCGACGCGCCGGCCCAATTTTCCACCTTCCGGAAGTTTAACGTAAATCCACACGGGAAACTGCGTTTTTCCTGAAGTTTTGACAATGCTTAATGAACTCAGGTTACAACACCAGGGAATATTTGGAACGATGGGTGGTTGGCGACACTGTTGATCTGTCCACGGTTTACGGTTCACCGTTCACTAATTTACAACCGCGTCTTCTTCCTGCTCTTCGTTCTTGCGGATCAGTTCCAGGAGCGGCATGGCGGCCCGCGAGCTGGTGTAGGTACGGGGAATGCCCTTTATTTTAGTGAAATCATGTATGCTCTTGGGCCGCTGAAGAGCAAGCCTCAGAAGCGTCTCGTTTGTCAGTATCCTGAAAGGCGCGCGGTCCCGACGGCGCGCTTCTTTTTCCCGATAAAGATACAGCGCCTTTAGTACGCGCTTTCCGGTCGCGTCGAGCGACTGCGCCCCGTAGATATGCAAGAAATCGCCGGGGCGGAAATGTTTTTCGGATATTTCCTGCAAACAGAGCTTCTCAAAGGCTTCGCGCGCTGTATTGAGGAGTTCTTTTTCCTCGAGTTCGGCGACAAGCCTGTGCCTCAGCGGAATAAGAAAATGAGTGTCAAAGCGGGCATATTCGATCTGCTCATCTCTAAGAGGGCGTCTTCCCCAGTCGTAGCGCTGCCATTTTTTATCGAGGCTTATTCCGAAATGTTCAAGTAAAATGGGGGCAAGCCCCAACTGCTTGTATCCCAGCATCTTGGCGGCAATCGAGGTATCGAAAACATTGTTCACCTTGAATTTGAAATCGCGCTTGAGCCCGGCAATGTCATTGGGAGCGGCATGGAAAATTTTTTCTATGCCGGGATCGGAAAGGATATCCCCAAGAGCTTCGATATTGCCGACCGAAAACGGGTCGATGATATAGTCCCTTTCATCGGCTGATACCTGTATGAGGCAGATTCGGTTAAAGTAGGCGTAATAACTGTTTGACTCCGTGTCGACGGCAATGTGAGAGGTCTTGCCAAGGTTGCCTATTAATTTTGAGAAATCATGCTGGTTTTCAATCACAGCCACAGCGTTCAATTTCATTATATACGTTTTCCGCTCTTTTCTCAGATGTTAATCTTAGGCGAGAAAGTGAGGCAGAGATGAACAAGCGCAAGGACGAAAGCCTCAAACCAAAAAGCCGATCCTCACTGCATAAACTTCCCCGAGGTTTCTATACTCCGTTCGAGAAGTTAGATCAACTGTTTGCACGAGTTTTTTCCACCGATCCGAAACATTATCCGAGCCTTGAACCGTTTAGCGAAAAAAATGAAACCATTCCGCCGATAATTGACGCCGCAGCCGACGAAGATTCCCTTTTTCAATCGGCAATGGCGGATGTGAGTCCCCTGCCGGATGGACCCGGCAAGAAGGTACCGCTCCGCCCCCCGGAGAGGCAATATCCGCGTTTTCTTGCCAGGGAGGAAATCGAAGCGTATACGCAACTGGTGGATCTTGTGGCCGGTGAGGGACCCTTTGAGCTGTCGTGTTCCGATGAGTACATCGACGGCGCTGTTCTGGGGATCTCGCCGGAGGTCTTAAAGAAGCTTCGGCAGGGCTATTTCAGCTACCTGGACTACCTGGACCTGCACGGGCTGAACAGGCGCCAGGCACAGGACGAAGTCAGGGACTTCATCATGGAGTGCTTCGCCGCCGGGCGCAGGTGCGTATTGATAATTGCGGGAAGGGGGCTCAAATCCAAGGACAAGGAACCGGTGCTGAAGAACAACCTGCCCATCTGGCTCACGCGAGCGCCTCTAAAAAGGGTGGTCCTTGCGTTCGCCTCGGCACAATCCTATGACGGAGGCTGGGGCGCATTCTATGTTCTGCTGAGGAAAAATGAGGGCAAGGCCCCTCTGGTTACCCCGGCTCGATGATATTCTCGTTCATCAGCCATTCAATGGTCTGGCAAAGCGGAAGCCCGACCACGTTAGTATATGAGCCTTCCAGAGATCTTACCAGAAAAGCTCCGATTCCCTGAATGCCGTAGGCTCCGGCCTTGTCCATCGGCTCGGCGGTCCTCACGTATGCTTCCGTCTCTCTTATCGAAAGGTCTTTAAAGCGAACAAGCGTTGTGACCGAACCGCTCATGGATAGTTTCCCCCCGGGCCGGATAAGGCACATGCCGGTAATTACCTCGTGCAACCTGCCGCTCAGTGCCTGGAGCATCCTGACGGCATGGGCGCGCTCGGAAGGTTTACCGAAAATATGTCCATCGCATACAACTATAGTGTCAGCTCCAAGAATCCATGAATCACGGTGGAGAGTGGAAATCGTATTGGCCTTCAGGCAGGCGCATCTCTCGGCGATTTCGGCTGGACTTTTTCCCGGACTAATACGCGAATCCTCGCGCTGCACGGCCGGCTCGGTCCCCGCCTCTTCGCCCGATCCGTCGTGTTCGATGGGTTCGTCTATTCTGCTGGGTTCCACAAGGAACTGGACCCCTGCAGACTCGAGCAAACGTTTCCTGCGCGGGGACTCAGAGGCAAGGATGAGAGGTTGGAGCGTTTTGAACATAGCCTACACCAGAGAAAGCATCCGGTCCAGAGCCAGCCGGGCGCCCGCTCTTATCTCTTCGGGGACTCTGACCACGTTCATCTCGCCGAGATTTTCAAGGGTCTGCAGCAGGTTGGCCAAATTGATCTTGAACATATTGGGGCACAGTGAATTGTGCAGGTCGAGCACCTTCTTGTCCGGATATTCCAATGCCAGGCGATGGATCAAATTTATCTCCGTGCCGATAATGACCGTCGAACCAGCGGGCGCCTCCTTTACGTATTTCACTATATAGCTCGTCGACCCGCAAGCGTCGGCAAGCATCACCACCTCTGGCGTGCATTCGGGGTGCACAACAATTTTGGCTTCCGGAAATTCGCTTCGCATTGTTTCCATCTGGTCAACCGTAAATCGGGTATGCACCAGGCAATAGCCATCCCAGAGGATCATCCTGGCACGCCGGACAGCATCCGGATCGTTTCCCCCCAGAGTCTTGCCAGGTGACCAGACTATTATCTGTTCAGGAGCTATCCGGAGGTCATTGGCAACGTTACGGCCAAGATACTGGTCAGGGAAAAAGAGCACCTTTTCCCTTTGTCCAAATGCCCACCTGACTGCTTTTGAAGCGTTAGATGAAGTGCAGACTGTTCCGCCGCGTTCGCCGCAAAACGATTTCAGCTCCGCATCCGAGTTCATGTAGACAACCGGAATCGTCGTACCCTGTCCTGCAGCCGATTCGATCTGCTCCCAGGCAGACTTCACCGCTTCGGCTTCGGCCATGCTCGCCATCCAGCATCCGGCTTCCACGTTGGGAATCTGAACGACCTGGTGAGCTTGGGCGAGAATCGCGGCGCTTTCCGCCATGAAGTGGACGCCGCAAAACACTATATAGCGGCAATCCCGGTCGGCTGCGGCGTTTTTGGACAGCTCGAATGAATCCCCGACGAAATCGCCGAGTTCAACGATTTCTTTTCGCTGGTAATGGTGGGTGAGAATCAAAAGTTGCTTCCCGAGTTCTTGTTTTCTGGCCCGGATCTTTTCGATAATCTCCGCATGGTTAGAATGAGCTTTATTCATCTGCATGACCTGCTTACCTCTGAGTTCACATCCGGCGATTAAAGCTATAAAAATACCCGCCCGCCGCATCCCATGCAAATGGAATTCGGCGGGCGTATTTTGATACCACTTGAATCTTCAGATTAAAGCCTCTGCAGGGTGGACAGAGTTTCAGCGTGCCCTCCATCCGGAGGGCAACGCTTCGCTCTTGCCCACCTACATCGATGCGAAGCCTCCATGTTACACGGTACTAGTCTGAGCCAACCGGTGCTATCTCATCACCGCAACGGATTGTTCCCCCTTGGATCACTCTGGCAAATACGCCTTCGCGCGGCATGATGCAGTCTCCGGCCTGATAATAGATTGCGCATTTTTTGTGGCATTCCTTGCCAATCTGGGTGATTTCCACCAGGGCCGATTCGCCCAGCCTGAACCGGCCGCCCACAGGAACATTGACCCAGTCGATTCCTTCGGTGGCAATGTTTTCCGCAAAATCTCCAAAACCTACTGAAAGGCCGGCGGCTTTCGCCTTTTCGATACTCTCGACTGCCAGAAAACTTACCTGCCGATGCCATGCCCCAGCATGTGCATCGCCCTGTATCCCGTGTTCCTTGACCAACAGCGCCTCTTCGACGCAGTCCTTTCGGGTACCCTTTCTCTTGCTTACTGCAATCGCCATGATCTTCATGTATAGCTGCCGCCCTCAATCGGAGCCATGATTCCAGCCCCGAGCCTTATGTTTCAAGTGGACATTCCTCAGAATTGGACCTGTTCATAAGCTCTCTCAAGGTGATAGCGTCAAGCCTTTCGCTAAGGGCCTCGGTCGCTTCCTTCCATATAAACCTCATAACGCAATGATCGGAGCGATCACAAACTGAGGGTTTCCGCACACAGCCCGTAAGCTTAAGACCGCCTTCCAGAAGCTCTACGATCTCTCCTACCGTAATCTCTTCGGGAGGCTTAGCCAGCAAGTGTCCGCCCTTAGGGCCGCGGACGCTCGAGACGTAATTGGCCTTTTTCAGAGGGATTATGATCTGTTCAAGGTATTTTACCGCTATGCACTGTCTTTCGGCAATATCCCCCAGCCGAACAGGCCCCTCGTCTGAGTGAAGAGCCAAATCGAGCATCATTCTGACCCCATATCGGCTCCTGGTCGACAGCTTCATATAGCCTCCCCGGGTGGCAAGAAAAGCACTAAATATGTTATGCTAAAATTATAATGGCAGTGGGGTCAAGATAATAAACGGAAAGCAGAAGTCGGATGGGCGGTATCTGATCCTGGAAGTACAAAAAATGTTTGGACTTCCGTGCGGGAATGTTATTTTTATCAGGCCCGAAAATAGGAAGGAGCAGCCATGCATTCAAGAACACTTGTACTGAGATTTTCGAAGGAAATCGTCGATCAACCCATCATAACCAATCTTGTGCGCGACTACGGCCTGACTTTCAATATCCTGAAGGCCCAGATTTTCCCCCGCAAAGAGGGTATGCTGGTAATGGAACTTCGGGGCAGCGCTGATGATTTCGACAAAGGGGTCCAATATCTCCAGCAGATGGGCGTCCAGGTGGAGCCTGTTAGCCAGGGGATTCGCCGAGACGAGGAAAGGTGCTACCAGTGCGGGTCCTGTACTGCCGTCTGTCCGACGGGGGCGCTCCACGTACACAGGCCGCAGATGGATGTCGAGTTTGAATCCGAGCGGTGCAGCGCCTGCGAGCTATGTGTGAAGACCTGCCCTGTCAGGGCCATGATCGTTACTTTCGATAAGGCTCTTGCCTGAGCGGCGACCGGTGATTTTTCCCGGAACCCTTCGCGAACCGGATTCAAAAAAGAAAAGACACGGAATTGAAAATCGCGGCAGCAATCAGCGGAGGCGTGGACAGCATCCGCGCGGCAATCCTTTTGCGCGAGGAGGGGCATGAGGTATTTGGGATTCATATGCGCTGCCTCCCCTGTCCCGGCGAGCCCGGCGAGATCCACCGGATCGTCGACGAACGCGAGCGTCCACTTCGGCAGCTTGCCGCCCGGTGCCAAATCCCGATCGTCATAATCGATTTGCGCGAACAGTTCGATACGCTGGTGGTCAGGCCTTTCGTGGAAGCCTATATGCATGGGCTTACGCCAAACCCGTGCATAGAGTGCAATCCGAGAGTCAAATTCGGGCTTCTCCTGGATGAAGCTATAAAACTAGGAGCCGAACGAATGGCAACCGGTCATTACGCGCGACTCAAACCTCCGGCCCGTACCAATCAAAACTTCCAGCTAAGGCGCGGAAAAGACCCCGCAAAAGATCAATCCTATTTCCTTATGGGGCTCAATCAGCAACAGCTTGCCCGCGTTCTTTTTCCTCTGGGCGAACACACTAAGCAGCAGACTCTTGCGTGGGCTGAACAAACCGGCATCAAACCGCTGCTTACAGAAGAAAGCCAGGAGATTTGCTTCATTGCTTCAGGCGACTACACGGATTTCGTACGCAAGCGCCATCGCGGGGAAGACACCGCTCAAAGCGGCCCCATACTGGATCTTAGCGGCAATCTTCTGGGCCGGCACAACGGCATTCATTCCTATACAGTGGGCCAGAGGCGGGGACTTGGGATACCTTCCACGGCTCCATACTACGTTATCCGGATCGAGCCCGAATCGAATGTGGTTCGAATCGGCCGTTCAAAAGACCTCTTCTGCGAGATGTTCGCCGTAAGCCGCGTAAACTGGATTTCTATCGATCGCCCTGATGGACCGATCACCTGCGAGGTGCGGATTCGAAACCTGCACAGGCCCGCACAGGCCGAGGTCACCCCGCTTGGCGCCGCAGCAGCCTTGGTCCGGTTTTTTGAACCCCAACGGGCCGTCACTCCCGGACAGGCGGCCGTATTCTACTCGGGCGATCTTCTGTTGGGCGGCGGAATCATCGACAGGCATTCCTGATCCACTAATTCTCCTCTTTCCAGCGAAACCAGCGGGAGTTTCTTTTCTCCGGCTCTAGCCTGCAACACTGTTAAGCCTTACCTTTGTAGGATATTTTATTCGATTTACGGCAATTGGCCCCGACCCGCGATGGAGAACAAAAAATGCCCGAAAGAAAGCATTCACACAAGGATCCAGAAGAAATGAGGCATGTTGCGCTGGGATTTGCAGCCCGCGGCGAGGGGAGGCCAACACTCGAAATAGTGCTCAAATGCGATACGATGGGAAGCGTTGAAGCCATTTCAGCCCTGCTTGCCAACCTCAAAGTATCCGAAGCGCAGATAAAGGTGATCCACTCCGGCGTTGGGAGCATATCAAAACAGGACTTGCTGATGGCATTGACCGGAAGCGGCCTTGCCATCGGATTCAACGTCGGGGTCGCCCCGAAGCTGGAGCAGTGGGTAAAGGATCACAGCGTGGAGGTGCGCATCTACGATATTATCTACAAACTCGCAGACGACATCAAAGCTATAGCCAAGAGCATGGCGCCGGTTGAGGCCGAAGAGAAGGTCACCGGAAAATGTGAGGTGATCGCCACCTTCAAATCGAAAAAAGGAGGGGTGATTTTAGGCTGTGAGGTCGTTGAAGGCACGGTTCAGGCTGGAAAGCATTTCCGGGTGGTAACCGCAATGGGACCGGTCCACAGCGGCAGGATCGAATCCCTCCAGGTTGACAAGCAGCCGGTGAAAGAAGCAAGGACCGGCCAGCAGGTTGGCGTGCAGGTCTCAGGCTCGACCCAGGGCAATGTCGGCGATTTCATTGAATGCTTCGATGTAACCACACCGAAGAGAACGGCCTGGACTGCCAGGGGCAAAATCATCCACATGGGGTCTTCATGACTCTTGGCGGCAGGTATGATTCTATGCTCCTAATCAAGCGACCTAATTTCACATCCTGGTAGGTAGATTTTTGATACGGAAGCCTGTGCGTCCAGATGAAAAGGCAGGCTGTCATCGACTGGATCGGTCACAGAGGTTTCGGAGTTACAAATCCTTTGGAATGAATAAATAGAAAACCGTTCCACCCTGGGTGCCACGCTCCACCCGGATTTCGCCCTTGTGCAGCTCGACTATTTCTTTTACGATTGCAAGCCCCAGGCCCGTCCCCTCGATCCCATCGGACGCGCTCTGCCGCTGAAAAGCCTTGAATATCTCTCCGCTGTCTTTAGCCCGGATGCCGACCCCATCGTCTTTTATCGTGAAATGATGGCAATTCTCTGATTCCTCATAACCGATTTCAATAGTAGTGAGCCCATCGCCTCCATATTTGACGGCGTTGTCGATCAGATTTCTAAAAACTCTGAGGACGGAAATCTTGTCTGCACGCACAAGCGGAACCCCTTTGGGCTCCAGCAGGGCTATCCGCCGCACTCTCAGTCTGGCCGAAAACTCGTCCCGCAACATGAGAAAGACTTCCTCCATATCTATCCCCTCTATTTTGAGAGGGGTTTCCTTTGTGGCGATAAACTGATTGATTGCATCAACCAGTGAGGCCACGTGCTCTGACGCTTTCGTTATCTGGTCACAAAAGCCCACTCCTTTTTCACCGAGGATTTTCGCGAAATTTTTCTGTAATAGTCTGGCAAGCCCGTAAATTCCAATTGAGGGACTTTTCAGATCATGTGCTACTGAGTAGGCAAATATCTTCAGCTTTTCGGAGCTCGTCCGGAGCTCTTCCGCAATTCTGCTTCGCTCAGCAACTTCTTTTTCCAGGTTGCGGTTCGCCTCCGCCAGAGCAGCGGTTCTCCTCTCCACACGCCCCTCAAGCTCGTCGTGAGCTTTTTGCAGCGCCTCTTCTGCTCTCTTGCGCTCCGTGATGTCCAATGCGACTCCAACCAACCCTGCAACATTGCCTTCGGAATCCGTAAAGGTTCCCTTTGTTATGATGACATCACGCTCTTGCCCATCCGGATATTTCAGCCGTGTTTCGTACATCGTTTCACCGGGACGCTCGAAAAGCTCGGTGTCGTGCTGCTCATATCGAGCGGCAAGCGCTTCAGGAAACAGGTCAGAGGTCGACTTTCCAATGATGCAGCTCCTGTCCAACCCGATGCGCCGCTCAAATGCCTTATTGCATCCAAGGTACTTTCCCCCTTTGTCCTTAAAAAAGATCGAGTTTGGTATAGTGTCGATCAAGATCTGCAGGAACTGAAGCTGATCCCGGAGAGTCTTCTCGATTTCACGGCGGCCTTTTGCCATCGCCTCCAGTTCTGCAACTCTGGCTTTAAGCCGCTTGAGTTCGACCTCTAATCCCGATTCTGCATTCTCGTCGCTCATCCGTGGTCTCCTCGTTCGGTCCGGCAGGTGACGTTCGGCATTGCAGGATCTCTGAAACGGTTTTGTATAAAGAAGATATGGATAGTGAGCCAAATTGTCTCTGCGCAATCTTTGAACAGTTCACGCCTGGCACTTAAGGTTGGTGGCCAGATTAGAGCCTGAATCGAAAAGATATGCCAGCAAGAAACAGCAGGACGTGATAATAAATCACTTTCTCGAAATTATCCTTTGAAAAGAGATGCCTTCGAAAGGCAAGAAATCGCGCCGGCCTTGCACAACCCTGGATGTTGGCACTGTGCTAACATGTGCGAGAAGAAGGAAGCTGCTCCGGGCAACTCATCTTGTGATTGACGGAGCAAGGCACTTCACTTATTCTGCTGCACCTGACTCATTAGAAAGCCATTAAAAATTACAGCCCCGTAAAGGGAGGAACCGGTTCCCGGCACCGCCGAATTCCGGACGCCTGCAGCACAAGCCGGAAGCTGGAGTTGCAGGCGAACGCACGATGGAGAAAAGAGATGAAAAGGAAGGCATTTATTATTTTCTTTCAGATTATTGTCTGTTCATTTATCCTTTCGCAGTCCAACCGAACCTTTTGCGCCAGCCCTGCGGAAGAATTCCCGGAAGCGAAGTTCACCCTTCCGGCCCCTGATTCTCCGGATGCGCAGAAATATCTTGGCCTGAAGGCAATGGAGCCGTTTAAAGTTTCTGATATAAAAGCAAAGCTGGTCGTTATCGAATTCATGAACGCGTTTTGCCCTTTCTGCCTCGCCAACGCTCCAATAATCAATAACATCCACAAGACAATCCAGGGAGACTCACGTCTGGCAGACGTAAAGGTGATAGCAATAGCGTCAGGCAATGAAAAAGCCGAGGTGGATGCTTATAAAAAGAAGTTCAAGACGCCTTTTCCGGTCCTGCTTGACCAGGATTTCGCAATTTCCGCCTCCATGGATGGTGTGCCAACACCAACGACCATGATCGTTTCAACCGAGAACGGGAAAGTGCTATTCAGCCATACCGGCGTCATAAAGGACCCTGACAGGTTTTTAAAGGAATTGAAGGCATTGCACAAAAGCAAATAGTCGCAGAAATGACCGATACCGAACTAGAAAACAGAAAAAATTTATTGAAAGCGTCTATCCTCAGGGATTTGCCGCCCGAGCAAATCGATGAGCTTGCCCGGTCTTTTCAGAGCAGACATGCGCGGCCGCACGAGATCATCTTCAGGGAGGGCGACCAGGCTGATGCCTTCTATCTTATCAGTTCCGGCCGTGTCAGGATTTTCGTGAGCCATGAGAACAGGATGGAGAGGGACATTTCTTTACTGGAGCCGGGCGAGCACTTCGGCGAGGTAGCTCTTCTGGCGGCCGAAGCGCGTACCGCCAACGCCGAGAGTCTGACCGAAACAGACCTGCTGGTGCTCCCCAAAGAGCGATTTGACCGCCTGTTGCGGGATTATCCGGATATTTCCAGGACCTTTGTCCGGGAGATGCGCGGCTGGCTAATCAAAGACCAGGAAATCATAGAAGAAGAAGCCGATGCGGTAATCAGGGCTTCCAGGGTGTCCTGGTTCGATTTTCTTCTTGTCATTGGAGTGAGCGTTCTTCTGGCGATATCCTTTAACATGTCAAATCCTTACGGAATTCCTTTTATCCCTGAGCGTCCGGACCCTGTCCCTTCGATCAGTGCAGTTGCTGCGATGGAAGACTACCGGCAGGGACAAACTCTCATTGTGGACGCCAGGCCCGACAATTTCTACCAGTTGCGGCACATAAAGGGCGCAGTCAACATGCCGATGGCCCTTTTCGATATCGTGTACCTTATGAACTTTTCCGAAGGAGACAAGAACGAGAAGATCGTGGTTTACGGAAATACTATAAGCAGGCCCTATGACCTGGAAATTGCGAACAAACTGCTGCTAAGGGGGTATACGGATGTGAAGGTTATGGAAGGTGGCCTCAGCGCATGGGAGGCTATGGGATATCCGGTTGAACAAAAGGTTTCCAAATGATCCTATCTCTTATTAAACGAGCGATAACGAGCGAGTATCTCTCCTTAGCGCTGAGGATTTACCTGGGTTATTTCTTCATCTACGCGAGCTTGAGCAAAATACCCTACCCCGCCCAGTTCGCGGAAGCTATAGCCAATTACAGGCTGATTCCCTACATGGTTCTCAACCTGGGAGCCATCATACTGCCGTGGATCGAGTTCGTCACAGGCCTTTTTTTAATCATCGGTTTCAGGTCCACGACATCCGTAATACTGATCGGACTGCTCCTGATAATGTTCGATGTAATGCTCCTCATCAACATGTACCAGGGCGCCCCAATCACCTGTGGGTGCTACGATACGGTTGGTGAGCCGATTGGGTGGAAAAAGGTCTTCGAAAATGCGCTAATGCTGGTTTTCTCAGTACAGGTTTATTATTGTGACAGACCGGTGCTCTTGCACAAACTTAAATCTATCATTGGCGCGGGGAACAGAACTACTCCCGCCGAATCGTGATCCAATTATGCGTGTAAAGATACAATTTATGGTTTGTTTCCGGTTACTTCTGTTTTGTCTGATCCTCGCTGTCATGATCGGTTGTGGACAAAAACCGGCATACGTTGGGACTTACATTGCCGACATCGAGGATTCCCCGAGTAACCATGAAACCTCTCTGGAATTGAAAGAAACTGGTGTAGGCGCGTGGAAGGTGGGTGACGACGAGGTAGCGTTTTCCTGGTACGCAAAAGGCGACGAACTCAGGATCAACACGAAAAACGGGGGAGTAATCGTTGCAGATATCGATAACGGAGTTATCCACTGCACCCTTCCAGGATCAAAAGACCTCCGGTTCAGGAAAGTCAAATAACACCATTGCTGCCCAAGGGCTTTCATGGCGAAGAAAAGTGCTTGATATTTTAAGGAGTCGCAATAGCATTGAGCGCTTTTCCGAGAAGGAGACCATCAACAAGGAATCGGATTATGACTGGCAAACGCGCCACGGGAACAGTTCCGGTGTTGCACTGGATTTCTATTTCGGTCCTTATCCTGGCCCTGACAGGCTGTTCCATCAACAAATTCGCGGTGGATCGCCTTGGCGACGCTCTGGCGGAAGGTTCATCTGTTTATGCTGCCGATGACGATCCGGACCTGGTGGGCGCAGCGCTGCCTTTTGGGCTAAAAACAATCGAAGGCCTTCTGGCGCAGTCACCACATCATAGAGTGCTGCTGTTGGCGGCCGTCAGCGGTTTTACCCAGTACGCCTATGCATTTGTGCAGACTGAGGCCGATTTCGTTGAAGATACCGACCTTATGCGGGCCATGTTTCTCAGGGAGCGCGCGCTGCGTCTTTACCGCCGGGCTCTGGGCTATGGAATCCGCGGCCTCGAGGAAGTTCAACCTGGTTTTGCCGGTCTGCTAAGGAGCGATCCCGCCAAGGCGTTGGCTCCAATGGGCAAAAAGGATGTGCCGCTTCTTTACTGGACCGCCGCCGCGTGGGGGGCCGCCATCTCACTGGATAAAACCAACCCTGCCCTTTCCGTGGACCTTCCCGCGGTAGAAGCCCTCATTCGGCGCGCCCTTGAACTTGACGATAAATTTGGCTCTGGAACGATTTATGATTTTATGATTGTGTACGAAGGCGGGAGGCCGGCCGCCGCCGGAGGCTCGATCGACCGTGCGCGCGAAAGCCTTGCCCGGGCGATCGAGTTGTCCGGGGGACGAAGGGCCGCCCCCATGGTTTCGTTTGCTGAAACGGTTGACGTCTCCACACAGGACAGGGCTGAGTTCAAGAAGCTGCTCGATCAGGCGCTTGCAATCAATATCGACGACGCCCCGGACCAGCGGCTTTCAAATATTATTGCACAGCGCCGGGCACGATGGCTCCTTGGCCGAATGGACAGGCTCTTTATTGACTGATTTTCAGGCAGAATTGGTGCGCACTATGAAACTTCTTAGATGGCTTCGCCTTGCGGCCATTTTCTTTTTAATTTCGGCATCCACTGCACAGGGCGCAGGCGAGATTGTCATAAAAGTAGCCACACTCGCACCCCAAGGGTCCGAATATCACAAGATCCTCCAGGAAATGGGCGCTGAATGGCAAAAAGCTGCCAACGGCCGGATTGTATTCAGGCTTTATCCGGGAGGAGTAGCCGGGGATGACCTGGACATCATCCGGAAGATGCGGCTGGGTACCCTGGATGCCGGGATTCTTACCATAGGGGGCCTCAGTCATATAGACCGCAGAATACTCGCGCTCGAAGTTCCCCTGGCATACGCCGATTACGGCGAGTTGGATTGCGTCCGCGATCAGATCGGTTCGCAGTTGGGACAGCAAATGGAGGAAAAGGGGTTCATTGTCCTCGGGTGGTCCGATGGAGGATGGACACACTTTTTTACCAAGACCCCTGTAAGGACGCCCGATGATCTGAGAAAGCTCAAGATGTTCGCATGGGCCGGCGATGACCAATATGTGGAACTCTGCAAAAAGGCTGGATTCAATCCTGTGCCGCTGCCTTCCACCGAGATTGCGACCGCGCTTCAGACCGGTCTGGTCAATGCCATCACCATGTCGGCTCAGGGGGTCCTTCTGATGCAATGGCAAAAACAACTCACCTATATGACTGATCTCAACTGGGCTGTGCTCATGGGGGGCATAGTGATTACGAAATCCGCCTGGGAGAAAATTCCCGTTGAACTTCGCCCTGCTATCAGACAAGCATCGCTCAAAGCTTGTCAGCGCATGCGCGAATTCTCGCGGCAAACGGAAAAAAGGGACCTTGAAGCCCTTAAAAAGAGCGGTGTCCAGGTAGTTTCAGTTGACGAGAAAGTCCTGGAAGAATGGCGGTCCATGATCGAAGGCGTACTTGCGCAGGTGCGCGGATCGTATGTGCCTGCCGAGGCTCTCGACACCGCTTTGAAGCTCAGGGATCAATGCCGCCGGCAGGCGGGTAAGGCTGGAAAGTGACACCTCGAGCTCTGGCCCGCGGGATTGGGGAAGGTCTGCTTGTCGCCGGCTTTTTGTTGCTCACCGCCATGCCGCTGGTGGACTTTCTGGGCCGCCCGCTTGCCGGCTTCCACATTCCGGGTTCTGCCACCTATACGCAGCAGTTGACCTTTTTTCTTACCTTCATCGGCGGACTTGCCGCCACCCTGACCGGCAAACATCTAACGCTGTCCACAGCCAGCCTTCTGCCGGGCGTAAGAACGCGCATGGAGGCTGAGTTCTTCTCCTCTTGTGTAGCCGCTTCTGTCACTGCAATTCTTACCTATGCCAGTGTCTGCGTAGTTATTGCCGAACGGATGCAGGGCCAGGACCTGACTTTCGGCCTGCCGGTCTGGATCAGCGAAAGTGTAATGCCCCTCGGCCTGGGGCTTATCTCGCTGACATTCGTTTTGAAATCCTCGAGCTGGCTGCCGGCTCGCATTGGGGCCGCAGCCGCTGTAGGCGCAACCTTTCTTCTGGGTATGATTCAGCCTGCTGACCCGATAATCTGGGTACTGGGCGCAATACTCATCTCTGCAACCCTTCTTGGCTCCCCAGTGTTCGCCGCAATGTCCGGACTGGCGTTGATCCTCTTCTGGAGAGACGGGACCCCGGTTTCGGCGGTCACGGCCGAGATTTACAGGCTTGTCGGCTCTCCGACCCTTCCGGCGATACCACTGCTTACTGCGACCGGCTTTGTTCTCGCAGAAACCAACGCACCACGACGGCTGGTTAATTTTTTTCGAGCGCTGCTGGGGTTCATGCCCGGGGGAGTCGCCGTGCTCGTTGGAGCGGTCTGCGCGCTTTTCACTGCCCTGACCGGCGGCTCGGGTGTCACGATCATAGCTCTCGGCGGGCTTGTCTATCCCATACTGCTGAGCGACGGTTATCCCGAAGGCTTCTCGCTAGGTCTCGTAACGGCCGCAGGCAGCCTGGGCCTCCTTTTTCCGCCATGCCTTGCCGTAGTCCTCTACAGCGTTGTCGCCAATACGCCGGCTGACCAGTTGTTCATTTCCGGAATCGTGCCTGGAATGCTGCTGCTCACCCTTGTGTCGATTTATGGAATAAGCGTCGGCGTGAAAGCCGGGATAAAACGGCAGCCCTTTAAATGGAGCGAACTTCTGGCTGCAGCGCGCATCGCAAAATGGGACCTCTCCATCCCTTTTGCAATGGCCCTTCTGTTCGGGACCGGTCTGGCATCAATGCTTGAGACTGCCGCTTTCGCCTGCGCCTACACAATTATCATCTCATGCTTCATTCACCGGGACCTGCACCCCCTGAAGCAGTTGCCTGCAACGCTCGTCAAGGCTGCCGCGCTCGTCGGTGCAATCCTGATCCTTCTTAGCTGCGCAATGGGCCTTACAGGCTACCTCGTTGACGCCCAAATTCCCGACCGCCTGTTGGAAATCGTAAAAGAGAATATTCACTCGCCGCTTCTTTTCCTTCTCACATTGAACGTCGTGCTGCTGGTACTTGGAAGCATACTCGAAATATTTTCGGCGATCATCGTCCTGACGCCGCTTGTCATTCCACTCGGGGTGGCTTTCGGAGTCCACCCGGTCCACCTCGGCATCATTTTTTTGGCCAACCTGGAACTTGGTTTTCTCTTTCCGCCGGTAGGTCTGAACCTGCTCTTATCTTCATCTCGTTTCGGAAAGCCAATGGCAGTGCTATACTGGAATGTTATCCCGTTCCTGCTGATACTTGGGCTGGGAGTACTGCTGATTACCTACGTTCCCGCCCTGTCCATAGGGGTGCTCAGACTGTTGGGACGGATCTGACGAAAGATATCGACTTCGGAGAATTGTTATGCTTTCCGTGGTTCTATTTATTTTCGGGGCAACGTTGACATACACGGGCTATCTCGCCTACGGCGGCGACCCGGCCGTTGGGCTTGCAGTCGCCTTTATCGGCTTCATTCTCATCATCAAACCCTTGCTGGACGCACGAAGCTATTACAGGATTCATTTCGGCCACCCCCCACCGCCGGATGCACGCAAGGGCGAGAAAAAAAGCCCGACGAGAAAAACTCACCTCAAGATCGTAAATTCCAAAGACGATAAACCGACGATTCATTAAATCGGCGAAACGGGGAGCCAGGAGCAAGAAGCGGGCAGGAATGAGGTTGTCCGGGGTGCATGCGGGATTTCTGTTTGCCTCGATGATTAGTCCATCTTGGAGATTGGCCGGCGGGGCTGGCTTGAATGGAAGAAGCCGGTTGGGATCTCCACCCGGCTTCCGGCGCCTTTATTTCGGCCTCTGGTCCCTTGGTTGTAAAGGTCAGCAGGCTCCGAACGTAGTGGCACGAGTACTCCACATCTACTGGCTTTCTATTCGTATAAGTACAATCGGCTTCCGGAGCTGAAAACTTTAGTAAAAACTTCAGCTAATATTTACTTGCGTAAATTAGCGTGGTTAACCCTGGATAATCAGCCTTAAACCGCTGACAGAAAGGAAGAATGTCGCAAGCTTATTTGGGAGTTGAGGAAATCCGTGGTTTTTTCAAGTGGGCTGCACGCAAAGGGTTGTATAGAGGATCACCTATCAGGACCATTCGCCAGGATAAAAAAGGACTGGACAACGCAAAACATTCAGCAAGCGTTGCCTTGCCCTCCAGGAGGAGCCCAAAAAAAACTTCCGGAACAGGAAAAGCCTCCACATAAGGTTCACCTACCGGACCGACAGTAGCTGCTATTCCTTTTTCCAGCATCATTTTGCACCAAACTGTGCTGCCTGGCTGCCTGAGAGTCTGGCATTCCTGGCTGGCTATATGAAAACCGACCGAGCCTGGCACCCATTTGAAGGCATCGATGTACTTGCCAAGGCTGTACCATCCGCAGTAAAGCGCTGCGTCGTCGCATTCGCCCGGCTGGAACAAACTCTCTTTCTCATCGAGGACGGTTTCCATAAGCTTGCTTGCTCTGACAATGGCGGCTGCCTTGTGCAGAGATACATCATAGAAGGCATACCCCTTTAAATCGCTTTTCCCCGGATCAGGCCACCTCGCATCAAAATAAGCTTTTCCTTTCAAACCCTTCTTTTCCGCCAGGAGGCTATCGTCTATCACTCTCTTTACTATTTTGACCGTTGGCCCATCGAGTCTGGAGACAAGCAGCGCACTTTCAGGCATGTTCTTAATTTTCTTACCCTGAAACCCCCAAAAAAAGGGACTCGGAATCCAACCGGCGAGAGGGTAATCGGTTTTTTGAACCAGTGCCAGCTCTGAGTCCACAGCCGCCATCTGATCTGCCTTCGATAAGGCTGAAATCGCCTTCTGGGTTTCATCATATTCTGATCTCAAATCATTGAGGAACTCCTCAAACTTATTTCCACCACCTTTCAATTGAAACTCCAGTTTGCGTGCAAGGTCCTTCAAGTTTTCAAGTTCCTTTACTTCTTCATCGCGCAATTGAGGTTCATAAACAGTAAGTGGAACACCATGAATAGTAAGCAGGCAGCGAATATGCGTACCTTTTGCATCCAGCTTTGCCAGATACGTGCGGATGGGAAGCGCTATTTCTCCATCGTACTCCTCCCGGCTGCAACGTTCATCTTTAGTAGTACTGACCAGAATCAGGTTCTGATCAGGGATTCCTCTCTTCTTCATATAATAGTGTGCAAGCTCGCCGCTCTGAGGAAAATTCCGATTGGCTATCACCAGGATCTCGCTTGAGACCAAAGCAACGCAGGTTTTGGGCAAGATCAAAAGAAAAGGAACCAGCAGGATCGAAAAAGTTATGGGAAGTAATATGCGAAGGATTCTAGATTCCGTTATAAACATTCTGCTTTAGTACTCTTTAGTTGCCGATTTGTATTTAGCTTATGCCCCTGCCCGCCCCCGAATATGTAACGCTATCCATTCTTGAGCTTAAGAATAAGCAGGGGCAAAGCCAGGGCCAACGACCCCGCATTTGCGATCACCAAGGCCGGATCGTCGATCATCAGCCCGTGAGCCAGCCAAAGTGACATCCCAACGGATATGCAAACAAGCATGGCGAGTGACACATCCTTGGTGCTCCTGCTTCGAAGTGAGTGCACCAACTGTGGGGCTAGAGCGGCTGTTGTTAGTGTTCCAGCAATGAATCCAAGCATGTAACCTCCCAAAAGCTTACGAAAATCAAATAACTATGAGGAGAGCCATACATCCCCTGGCGTCCTCGTTCATAAATTCCTCGCATCGACTTACAAAACTGGCTCTCACTTCAATAGGAGCAGGCCACACTCTATTGATCAGGAAGCGGAGCCAGGGGAACGCTGGTCCGAACGTTCGAACAGCTCTGCATTCCTTAGGTCGAAAGCTGGCGGTGCAACGCATCGTCCCATCCTTCCGTCAAGAACCGATAAAACCAACTCTGGCTCAGGCGCAGACGCTGGTATCCCTCCCGCAAGTTTAGCAGCATTGTGATCCGTCTAAGACTGGGGGGAGAGTGGAGAGGAGGGGACCCGCTCCATATACCCCTCTGATGAGCCAGAGCGATGCACCCAACAACGTGCGCAGGAGCATACGGTTTGATGGCCGTTGCGCCTGGTACGGCAACTCGGCACAAAAGATGGAAGGCAGATCCGGTTTTAGTGTTTCGCCATGCATCGCTGACCCCGGCACATAGTGCCGATTACAACAGCCGAAAGCATGACGTCTGAGTTAATTTTATGTTAAGTTCCGATTACTATAGCATTACATGCTCGACGAAGTCCAAGGCTGGCCAGAGGTTGAATCTGACCAAATGGGCCTGGCTTAAGAAGTATGATTCGGATGTGCTGAACTTTTGAGTCCTGAGGAATTCAGTTCAGGCGCCGGGAAAGTTACAAAGTCAGCAGCCTGCCGGATCATCGAGTAGCGGGAAGCGCGCCCCAAAAGCCCATAGGTTTGACACCCGTCAGGTAAAGACGTATAATTTAAACTGATTATACGTCATGGGAAATGGAGGTTGGCGATGCAAACCAAACTTACTTTGCGTCTAGCCGATGAGCTTATTCGGAAGGCAAAAAGATTTTCCAAAAAAACCGGTAAATCGGTCTCTATGATCGTGGCGGAATACTTCGAGAAACTCGATGCGCCTCCTCCGGAAGAGATCGAAGGTATCACTCCAAAGGTGGCAGCCCTCAGGGGCATTCTCAAGAGAACGGGCGCCGAGGAAGTAGAATACTACCGCCATCTCGAGGAGAAGCATCTTTGAGAGTACTCTTCGACACTAATGTAGTCTTGGACCTCCTGCTTGATCGCAAGCCTTTTTCGCTGGATGCGGCCAGATGCTTCTCAAGGGTTGAGGCAGGTGAGATCGAGGGTTGGCTGTGTGGGACAACTGTTACAACGCTCCATTATCTCATCAGAAAATCCGTCGGAGCTACGAGGGCACGTGAGGGTATCTCGCTTCTGCTTTCCCTTTTCGAAATCGCCCCGGTGAACAAAACCGCTCTGGAACGCGCCCTGAATCTGCCGTTCAAAGACTTCGAGGACGCTGTGCTGCATGAATCCGCTCGCCTCGTCAATGCCGACGTGATTGTCACGCGCAATACTGCGGATTTTAAACACTCGAATATCCCGGTTCGACTGCCCGGGAAGATTTAATGCCGATAAAGCATTTCCTGCTCGAACCCGCCGATCTTTTTTCGTTTTCGTTCTACCCGCCAAGATTTTTCTTTCATTTGTCCGAGGATGTGATAAATAGTGCAATCATGGTTAACCAAGTGATCACCGTCAGGTTAACAATAGATGCTCAGAAAGGTGAGATTCATGCAGAACCGGGAATTGAAATCGATTCAGAAGGCAGCCGAAAACGCTCAACCGATATCTGAGGAACTGGCGCTGCATGTTTTGCGCTCCTCTGCCGCCGATCTGCCTCAAATTTTCGCCGCCGCCAGCACGGTTCGCCACCGCTATTTCGGCAACACCGTGCGCCTGTGTTCAATCTTGAACGCGCAAAGCGGGGCATGCTCGGAGGATTGCGCATTTTGCGCTCAGTCATCCTGCCATAATACGGATATAGAAACCACTCCGTTGTGCTCCAGGGAGGGAATGGCGCAGGCCTTTGATGCAGCCGCCGAGCTTCCCGTAACGCATTTTGGCGTAGTCACCAGCGGTTGCGCACTCTCCCCGGATGGAGTCGAGCAGGTCTGCAGCACAGTGCGGGAAAAGAAACATCCGCGAGTGAACTGGTGCGCTTCGCTCGGGTGCCTGGATTACGATCAAATGTGCGCCCTGAAAGCGTCGGGGGTGAAGAGATATCATCACAACATCGAAGCCGCAGCCAGCTTTTTTCCGCAAATCTGCACCACACATAGCTGGGAAATGCGTCTGGAAACGATCGGGAACGCAAGGAAGGCCGGCCTCGAGGTCTGCTGCGGCGGGATTTTCGGTCTTGGGGAATCGCTGGAGCAACGGGTTGAGTTTGCTGCGACCCTGGCTCGCGAAGCCGTTGATTCCATTCCTCTAAATTTCCTGGTTCCCATCCCCGGGACAAGACTGGAGAAAATGGAAATCATGAAGCCCCTTGATATATTGCGCACTGTGAGCATGTTTCGTCTCACCAACCCCGGGGCCGAGGTAAAGGTTTGCGCCGGGCGCGTGCACCTGGGCGACCTGCAGTCAATGATATTCCACGCCGGGGCCAATTCAATGATGATAGGCCCGCTCTTAACGGTTGCCGGGCGCAACGTGGACCAGGACCTCCAGATGTTGCGAGACCTCGAGGTCGAATATGCATTCTGAGGCATGGATCGATGAAGACCTCGCCGAACTGCGGGAGAAAAGCCTCGAGCGCCGTTTGTCGGTCTTCCGCGAGGCAGGCGGAAAAATCAAGATAGACGGCAGGACGTTCCTCAATTTTTCTTCCAACGATTACCTTGGACTTGCCCGCCATCCGGAAGTAATTTCCACAAGCCACGAATACCTCCAATCCTACGGCTGCGGCGCGACGGCTTCCAGACTGATAACCGGAACTCTGGATCCTCATTGTCACCTGGAGCGGGCGATTGCCACCCTGAAGGGATACCCCGAGGCCCTGGTCTTCGGCAGCGGATTTCTTGCCAATGCGGGTGTCATAACGTCAATCGTCGGGCGTAGCGATCACGTATTCGCCGATAAACTCGCACACGCCAGCATCATCGACGGCATCGTGTTGAGCCGTGCCAACCTGAAGCGCTTCCACCACAACGATACAGACCATCTCAAGGCGCTGCTCAGACAGTGCCCAGCCGGCGGCCGCAAACTTGTTGTTACCGAGTCCGTCTTCAGCATGGACGGAGACATCGCCCCGCTGCCTGAAATAACCTCCGTAGCCATCGAACAAGGCGCGATGGTGATGGTGGATGAAGCGCACGCGACTGGGGTTTTCGGCCCGCGCGGAAGCGGTTTGATCAGGCAATATGGCCTGGAGGACAGGGTCAACGTATCAATGGGCACGCTTAGCAAGGCGCTTGGCGGATATGGCGGCTTTATTGCCTGCTCGTCGTCTTTGCGCGAACTCCTCGTCAACCGGGCGAGATCCTTTATCTACACTACCGGGCTTCCGCCCTCTGTCGTGGGAAGCGCTCTTGGGGCTCTGGCCGTCGTGGAAAAAGCCGGCAATCCGGGTGTAGAACTGCTCGCCAGGGCGGCGATTTTCAGGAAGAGCCTGCAGCAGGCAGGCCTTGTGACTTTGAATTCTGAAAGCCAGATAATTCCGGTGCTCATCGGCGAAAATGCCAGGACCTTAGCCGTGGCGCAACGGCTCAAAACAAAAGGCATACTGGCAGTGGCGATCCGCCCGCCCACGGTCCCCGAGGGGACTGCCCGCCTGAGGCTTTCCGTAACACTGGACCACACCGCTCAGGACCTGGAATGGGCAGCGCAGGAGATTATCGCCGAGACAACCGGGGAACTGGGTGCACGCGAAGACGCGAAGACGCGAAGAAAGAATGCATGTTGACAATCCGGCACATTGTATCCGAAGCCGATGGACCCTGTATCGTGTCCGGGGAAGGCTTGCGGACACTTTCAGGCGATTTCAGTTTACTCCGGCTTCTTTGTCTTTCTTCGCGTCTTCGCGTCTTCGCGTCTTCGCGTGAAGGATTTCTACGCCCCAGAGTTGTCGAGAACTACGGTGCTGCGCAAGCGGTGAACGTTTACACCGGGGATGGAAAATGAAAAAGCTTGCGGTGCTCCTCATTTCCGGATGGGCCCACGGGGTGGAAGCCATGTACCCGTTAGCCGATGTCATGCGGGACTCCCATCCGGTCAGCTCATTTTCCCTTGCTGAACTTCTCATGCAAGGAAAACGAGAGGATTCGCAAAACGGCGCAATCTCTGCGTATGCTAAAGCGATTTCCCGCCATCTCGATGAGTCAGGCGAACCTGCATGTATCGTTGGCTGGTCAACAGGAGGCCTAGTGGCGATCGAGGCAGCGGCCAACAATCCGGAAAAAGTCGCTGCCCTGGTACTTCTGAGTACGACAGCGCGGTTTTGCTCAGCAAAAGAATATACTTCGGGCGCTGACCCGGCCGCTTTGCGGGCAATGATCCGGAAGCTGAAAAGAAACCCTGAAGAGCTACTCGCTGATTTTTTCTCGCAGGCGGTGTTGCCAATGACCATCCCGGAAAATGAACTGGCTTGCAGAACGCAAAACGCCCTCAAGCAGGGAACCGATTCCCTGATTCATGGGCTCGAATACCTCGTACAGGTCGACCTGCGCGGTGCTCTTCCGGCCATATCCGTACCCTGCCTCATAATTCACGGCAGGCAGGACAAGATCGTACCCTGGCAGGCAGCCCGATTTCTCGCTTCGAATCTTCCGCTATCCAATGCCGAGTTTTCGCCTTCCGCCGGACATTTGCTCATAGAGCAGTGCCCGAAGGACCTTATCCAACGCATCGCACAATTTGTGGGAACACTCAGATGAATCAGACCGCCGCCTCACGCTCAATTTGCGCTCGTTTCGCCGCCGCCGCTCGAACCTATCACGATGAATCCAACCTGCAGCGGACAGTTGCTTCAAAGCTTGCAGCTTCGATTATGCCCCTGGAACAGATAGACTGCGTTCTCGAGATAGGGTGCGGGACTGGTCTTTTGACTGAACTGCTGCGGCGGGATTTTCCCGATGCCGCGATCCATGCCGTGGACATAGCCCGTCCCATGATAGACCTGGCCAAAGATCGCATCGGGGAGTACCGGATGCACTGGCATGTCGCCGATGCCAGGCAATTGCGCCTCGACAGGGATTTTCCTTTGATTATCAGCAGCTCGGCCCTGCATTGGATGACCCCGGTTTCAGAAACCATCAAGCGGCTCGCCGGTATGCTGGAATCCGGCGGGAACCTGGTTTCGGCACTCATGGTCAAGGGGACCTTCGAGGAACTCCATAACGCGCGGGAGTGTTTGTTTCCGAATAAGACGGCTAAAGTGTGTCTTCCGCCCGCCGAAGAAATTCTGGAAGCAATTGCGGCCGCAGGACTAAAAATCGAGAGCAGCCGCCAGGAGGTCCTCATGGAGCGCTATGATTCCGCCTGCGGATTCTTTCGAAGTCTCAACCGCCAAGGGGTAACAGGGACGGCCGATAACGGATGCAGCCTGCTCAACCGAACTGAACTGCGTAAGCTCATTTTATATTACGACCAGCGATTTGCGGCCCCGGCCGGCGGGGTATTCGCAACCTACCGTGTCCTATATGTAAAAGCCGGGAAAGCGAAATGATTACGCCAGCCAGAGGGGTCTTTATCACAGGTACTGATACGGATGCAGGCAAGACGGTTGCAGCCGCGGCCGTGCTGGTCTCATTGCGCGCCGGCGGGATCGACGCCGTCCCCATGAAACCCGTTCAGACCGGCGCTATTGTGCAGTGCTCGCCCTGGCAAAGTCCGGACCTCGAATTTTGCCTCCGAATGGCTGAATTGCGGCCAGACGCCGACGAGCTTCAGGACATGGTTCCCTTCATTTACGAACCGGCCTGCTCGCCTCATCTCGCGGCTGCTAAAGCAGGCCGTGAGATTTCGCTCGAACGTATCGTTGAAGCCTTCCACCGACTGCTCCGCAGGCGCGAGCGCGTGGTCGTGGAAGGCGCTGGAGGTCTGCTGGTCCCAATTACCGGCGACAAGACCATGATCGATCTGATGGCGATGCTTGGGCTTCCTGTTATTCTGGCGGCCCGCCCCGGTCTTGGCGCCATAAATCATACGCTGCTTTCGATCAGGGAACTCGCGCGCACAGGTCTTGAGTTGCTCGGAATAATCTTTTGTGAAACGAGCGATACAGGCTGGGGGGAAATCGAGCAAAATAACGTGGAAACAATCGCGCGGATGGGAAAAGTGCCGGTGCTTGGGCGTATTCCGTTCATACCCGGACTGGCTGATGGCATAAGTCCTGATGTTTTTAGAAGATATTCGGCGCAGTTGAAGCTTTAGCGCGAGAGGTGCGGAACTCTTTTTGACGCTATTCAGACAGGATTGACAGGATTAACAGAAAAAGGATGTGCGTGTTAACATGAAATAAAATCAGCCCAGGCACTCAGCTATGGGCTTTTTCAAGTAAGGAAGAAGAAAGAATCATGAAGGAAATCAGCGAATACTACCGCGAACTTGATCAGGCAAGCCTCTGGCACCCATATACCCGTCACTCGGCACTCAGGGACAGTTTTCCTGTAATTACGAGGGGCGAAGGGACCTTCCTGTTCGATCTGGAAGGCAACCGGTATGTGGACGCAATCTCTTCTTGGTGGGCCTGCAACCTGGGGCACAGCCACCCCAGGCTCGTCCAGGCCATCACTACTCAGGCAGGTGAACTCCAGCACAGCATTCTTGGCAACCTTACGCACCCCAGGGCCGCCGAATTGGCTTACAAACTTTTAGGGTTCTTCCCTGACAGGCGCAGGAGAGTTCTGTTCGCAAGCGATGGCGCAAGCGCGGTGGAGGCCGCTCTGAGAGTTGCCGTTCAATACTGGCACAACATAGGGGAGAAAGGCCGTTTCCGGTTTGCAGCTTTTGAAGACGCTTATCATGGCGACACCATCGGAGCAATGGCCGTTGGATACCTGCCCGCTTTTCATGGCCCTTACCGATCTTTGCTGTTTCCGGTCCACAAAGTCAAAACGCCGGACTGCGCCCAATGTCTTCCCGGGACCACTCCAGAGACATGCGGCCTCGAGTGCTTTTCTCCCATGGAGCGCACTCTCAGGGAACACGCTGACGAGCTTGCGGCCGTAATTGTCGAGCCGTTATGCCAGGGGGCCGCAGGCATGAGAATGTATCCTGCCAAGTACCTCCAAAGCTTGAGCGAGCTTTGCAGGGAAAACAGCATTCTGCTCGTAGTTGATGAGATCGCAATGGGCTTTGGACGCACCGGCAGGATGTTTGCCTTTGAGCACGCCGGCATTGACCCGGATATCGTATGCCTCGGCAAGAGCCTTTCAGGCGGCTATCTTCCAATAAGCGCAGCGGTGGTCAAAGAGGAAATCTTCGACACCTTTGCCGATGAACCTGAGGATCATACATTTTACCACGGGCATACTTTTGCAGGGAACCCCATTGCGGCTGCGGCGGCAATCGAGTGTCTGAATATATACCGGGAAGAAGGAATAGTGGAAAAGGCCGAGCGGTTGGGACAAGTGCTGGCCGCTGACTTCGAGGCTTTCAAAGGCGTTGCCGGTGTTGCGAATGTCCGCTGCCTTGGAATGATCGCCGCATTCGATTTGACCGAAAAAGAAAACCTGACCGGGGTAGAACGCGCCCGACGCCTATGCGCAACGATGCTGAAGAAAGGAATCCTGGTTCGCCCGCTCGGCGCCACCATTTACCTTATGCTTCCATTGATTACGGATAGTGAGGTTATGGCTGAAACCGTGAAGGTCTTGCTGGAAACGGTTGCTGAGAGTTGATTCCAAAATCGTGCCCGTTCACCGCAGAGACGCAGAGAGCCCAGAGAAAACAACAACTTAGATAAAAATCTACAGAATTTCGATAAACTACACATTAGCAACGCAGGGTGTCCCGTGGGGACATGAAGCGCTGCGGTGAATGCTTGTCTAAAATCCACGTCACGCCATCTGCCCCAGGTACGCCCTGGCAATTGCGGGATCGGACTGGAGCTGCTCGGATTGCCCCTGCAGGACGATGCGGCCGCGTTCGACGACGTAAGCGTAAGAAGAAACTGCGAGAGCCTGCCGTGCGTTCTGCTCGACCAGCAGGATAGTTTGCCCCTCATCTCGAAGCTTGCGGATAAATTCGAAGATAAACCGGACCACCAAAGGAGCCAGACCAAGTGATGGTTCGTCCAGAAGGAGCAGCTTCGGGCAGGCCATAAGACCCCGCGCAATCGCCAGCATCTGCTGCTCTCCTCCGGACAGAGAACCGGCGGGGGACCTGCTTCGCTGGCGCAAAATCGGGAAATACTCCTCCATTCGCCCGATTTCGGCGAGCAAGCTTCTGCCGTGCCGCCTGTAGCCCCCAAGCTCCAGGTTCTCCCGCACACTCATTGACGAAAGCACCTGCCTTCCTTCGGGCACCTGCACGATTCCCCGGGCAACCCTTCTGTGGGCGGCCATTCGAGTAATATCCTGACCATCGAACACAATATTTCCGGACCGAACCGGCACCAGACCGCTCAACGCATTCAGGATCGTGCTCTTTCCGGCCCCGTTTGGTCCGATCAGCGAAACGATCGATCCTTCGCCGATGCGAAAAGAGACATCCTTTACGGCCTCGATAGGGCCATAGGCTACTTTGATACCGTTTGCCTGCAACATGGGACTCAATCGCTAACCTTCGACCCCAAGATAGGCCTCAATCACCTCCGGATGTCCGGCCACTTCTTCCGGTGTCCCCGTGGTGAGTGTCTGCCCGAAGTGGAGCACGGTAATTCTTGAGCAAAGCCTCATTATGAAAGGCATATTGTGCTCGATCAGCAGAATCGTAACACCAGCTTGCACTAAAGAACGAAATAGGCTTTCCATTTCCTCGATCTCGCGCTGCCGCATTCCCGCAATGGGTTCATCTAGAAGCAAAAGACGCGGGCGCAGCGCAAGGGCCCTGGCGATCTCAAGCCTCCTGCGCTCACCGTAGGAAAGGCTGCCCGCTGGGACCAGTGCCCGGTTTTCAATGCCCACTCTCGACAGGCAGCCCCTGGCATCCTGCCTGCTTTGGCGCTCCTCAAGCCGGGCCGACGGCAGTCTGAGCAAACGGGGAAGAAGCGCGCGTCCAACCCTTAGGTGCTGTCCGGCAATAACGTTCTCCAGGCAGGTCAAGTTCGAAAAGAGGCGGATGTTCTGAAAGGTGCGGGCGACTCCCAGGGCGGCAATCCGGTAGGGTGGCAGCCGATGGATCCCCACGCCGTCGAACAGCAGGCGGCCGGAATCAGACTCCGTAAGTCCGCTTACTACATTTATTAGAGTCGTCTTGCCCGAGCCGTTCGGCCCTATAAGTCCGTGGATCGTTCCAGCCTCAACGTAAAAAGAGACCCTTAAAAGAGCGTTAACTCCTCCGAAAGACCGGCAGATCTTTTCGAATTCGAGAAACACGGTTCAGACCTCGCTTTGAACTTCGCCGCCGGACCTCCCGGCATTCCCGCCAACCTTCCTGTTGAAAATGAAGATCAGCCCATTGGGGAGGTAAAGGATCACGAGCAGAAGAATGAGTCCGTTCACGCCCAGGCGCAAAGACCCAGCCGTCACCCCTGCTCCCCGGAGCACTTCGGGTAAAGCCGTAAGTATAAATGCTCCTAAAATGGGCCCATAAACCGATTGCCTCCCTCCGACAATGTTATAGATCAGCAGTTGAACGGCGGCATAAAAACCAAACTCACCCGGAGTAACTATGAAGTTCAAATGAGCATAGATGGCCCCGGCGATTCCGGCGATGAATGCACCCAAAACAAACGCCAAGGTCTTGTAGTAGGAGGTGTTGATACCCATAACCATCGCCGCGGTTTCATCTTCCCGAATGCTGGCCAGACTCCAGCCGATTTTCGAACCGCGAAGGATCGACAGGAAATAAGTTGTGGCTGCGAGCACGCCATATATGATGTATGTTGTCGTCTTATTGGGAATACCAACCAATCCCTGGGCGCCTCCGGTGATATCCATGTTTACAGCCGCAATCCGCACGACCTCTCCAAATGCCAGGGTGGCCATGGCGAGAAAAATGCCCCGCATGCGCAAGACCGGCATACCGATCACAAGCGCTGTTATCGCCGACAGGCCGGCCCCAGCAGCAATCGAGACAGGGTAAGGCATATTGAAGCGCATTGTCAGAATGCCGGAAGCATATGCACCGATTCCGGCGAAAGCAGCATTGCCAAGTGAAAGCTGCCCGGCCGAGAGCGTAACATAGAGGCTGAGGGCAAGAATGGCATTAATCCCTATGAAGTTGATAAGGCTTCCGTAAACTGCATAAAACTGTGACAAGGATTCCATCAGGCCTCCCGCACCCGTCCGCGTCCGAGCAGTCCTGAGGGCCTCACGATCAGGATCACGAAAAGGACGGTAAAAGACACCGCATCACAGAGATTGGATGTGCCCGTCAGTGCGACCGTTAACACCTCGCTCAATCCGAAGGCGATTCCACCCAGGATGGCCCCGGGAATACTTCCCATCCCTCCCAGGATGATTACGGCAAGCCCTTTGAGTTCTATCGAGCGGCCCATATCCGGGGCCAGGGCATCGAAATAGAGTCCGTATAAAATACCGGCGACCCCGCCCAGAGCAGAGGACACAAAGAAGGTCAGAGCAATTACGCCGTCAACATTTATGCCGAGCAGCCGTGCCGTACGTTCGCTTTCGGCAACTGCCCGTATAGCCTTGCCCGTGCGGGTGTACCTGACAAACGCCGTCAAAGCCAGCATCAGGCCCAGGGCGGTCAGAACGATTTCCACCTGGAGCGAAGTTACTATAACCGACTCGAAGCGCCAAACTCGATTCAGGAAAATCCCTTCCGGAAATCGCACCGTTCGCGCCCCGAAGATGCCCAGCGCAACGCTCTCAAAAATGATTGCCATGGCGATGCTGGAAATAAGGCCGGAGAGGTTTGAATCGGCACGGCGGCGAAGAGGAGCAAAAGCCACCCGGTCGAGCACAAGTCCGAGCGTTCCGGAAAATAGAGCTGCCAGGGGAAATGCGATCCAGATTGACAGACCTGCAGCCGTTGTAAGCCAGAGCGCTGTTAGCCCGCCAAGGGTAAAAATGGCGGCGTGGGCGAGATTGAGGATGTCCAGGACACCGAAAACCAGCGTATAACCGACTGCAAAAAGCCCGTAAACGCTCCCGATGAAAAACCCGTTTATCAGTTGCTGAAGCAGAACAGCCATACAACAATGTTTCTTGCGTCAGGAAGGGGTTCACCGCGCAAAGATCGCATCGCGGCTTTAGAACATTTATTATTCCGCAAAAATCTCGAACTTACCTTCTCGTACTATCTGAACTACCGGGATGTGATCCGCATCGCGGTTCCCGGTAAAGGAAAACTTCCCGAGCACCGTGTCTAGGTCCCTGATTTGCGCAAGCGCATCACGCACTGCCTTTCGATTATCGGTCGAACAGGCGCGCCTGAGCGCTTCCCTCGCAATGTAGACTCCGGCGTAGGCCTGGGCTGCGAACTGGTCGGGCGGGGAACCGTATCTGGCGGTGTAGGCTTCAACAAAATGAAGATTCAACGGATTTGAGGAAATTGTATTCCAGGCGGCCCCGACGATCACATTTTCGGCGGCCTTGCCCGCATTTTTCATCAAAGAAGGCGAATTGAATCCGTTTCCGCCTATAATGGGCACGTCCGTAGAAATCCCCAACTGCCGAGCCTGGCTCACTATCCCGGATGCTTCCTCCACAAGCGCGGACACGATCAGTGCATCCGGCTTAACGCTTTTGATCTGCGTCAACTGGGGCGAAAAATCACGGTCACCCTTGGCGAAAGTCTGCTCGCTCAAAATCTGTATCTCAGAGTCCCCAAGCGCCTTCTTGAAAGCATCGTAGCCGCCCTTTGTGAAGGCGTCATCGTTTCCGTACAATACAGCCACTTTCTTGATGCCTAATTTTTCCTTCGCGACCCGAATCGTGTTTGGAATGACAACCATTTCCGTCAGGGAGTCGCGAAAGATGAAGTCGCCGATGTCAGTAATGCCCTTTACAGTGTTACTTATGGCGAGGAGTGGGACCCCAGCCTGCTGAGCGATTCGGTCAGCCACCTGAGCCGTGTTGCTGAGCGTTGGACCTATGATAATTGCAACCCTGTCGGCAAAGATGAACCTGTTAAAGATATTTACGCCCTGCTGAGGCTGACTTGCATCGTCCTCGAAAATCGCGGCGATCTTGACTCCATCCTGCGCGGCCTGAGCGTTTATCTCATCGATGGCCAGGAGCGCGCCGTACTTCTGAGTCTCTCCATAGGCAGCAGCGGCGCCTGTCATACTGAGCGCAAACCCGACTTTTGCTTCTTTTGCCGCGGCGGGCGCGCCAGAGCAAATCCATATCAATCCTAAAATGAAAACCAAAGCTGCGGATACTCTTTTCAAATTGTTTCCTTCCAAGATAGAACTCAAAGCATAAAAATCAGGTCCTGCAAAGGATCATAAGTATTCGGAAAATGGCTTACCTACTTTAGTCTGTCAAGCCGAAAGGTAAAACCAGGACATTCTTGGGGCCATTTTTCAGTCTGTGACGCATTGACGAACTTTACGACGAGAAATCCGAGGGAGGAGAAATTCGCTATAACCGTGATCAAAGCGCCATCAGACCGTTCTTCAACTCTTCAACTCGCTTGACACACTCTCGGTTCTGTGCAATAGAGTTTCGAAATGCAGGATTAAGTGAAGAAATGAACTATCTCTATTGGGGCATGTTTTTACAGAAGTGTTTTTTCGCGTCGCTGTCAGTGTGCGTACTCAATTCCCGCTCTTTTCGCTGATCTTCGAGTTGCTGTCCCACATCCGTCTGCGAGCTTTGGTTTTAAGCTGAATGTCTCTCTTTGGCACTTGGGGGAAAGGAGGTGGTGGTAGTCTTGCCGTTTTGATGACGTTCGAGTTGATTCAAGTCCCGTAATCCGTGATTAATACTTACCTTCACAATCGCATTCTTTTTCAGGAGGGTTCACCATGGCTGGACAACCAACGGGAAATCCGGCAGTCGTCGGATTGGCAGGTTTTGGCATGACAACACTTTTACTTCAGTTTCATAACTTAGGCTGGTGCGGTAGCGGGATTGTTTTTTGCACCGCTTTGGCGTTTGGCGGGGGTGCACAGCTTATAGCCGGATTCCAGGAATTCAAGGCCGGGAACAATTTCGGCTACAGCGCTTTCGTATCGTATGGAGCTTTCTGGATCGCATTAGCGCTTATGTTCCTGGTTTTGGACTTGCAGCACGTACAGGGCTCTTTTATAGGAGATCATCTCAAAATTTCCGGGTTCGATCTCGGAATGTTTCTCTTAGGGTTTACACTTTATACGGCAATCTTGTGGATCGGTTCTATGGCAGTCCACATGGCCATGTTTCTTACCTTCCTCACTCTGTTGCTGGGCTTTATCGGCCTTGATCTGGTCTTTTTGGCCGGCATGAAAAATCTGCTGATCATAACCGCCTGGGATTTGGTCGTTTGTGCTCTTCTTGCGTGGTACATGATGGCACATGTAATTTTTCTGCAAGTTTTCGGCAGGGATATACTGCCGGTTGGCAAACCACTGGTAGCTAAGCCGGCATAATCTGCGCCAGATTCGATAAATTGATTTAACCCGAAAACCAGCAGCCGGTTCAGCATACTATTGCCGTTCCGGCTGTTTTCATAGCCTCATCCTTCTTACATACACTATAAATGAGGCTATTTTCCCAACCCCGCAATTTCGTTTTGCAAGCGGTGGTTTTTCAAATTTCGTAAAAAAAGCCGGGAACTTTCTCCCGGCCGATATGAATAGATTAATTTATGTGAGGAAATGCAGCATCAATCATGGGCCAACACCGAGAGCCCTGTCTTCAAACCTTTCTTCCCAATTGCCGTCCTTGCAAACAAAACATCGACTTTCTTCACATACCCGCTCGCCGCTTTTGAATCTAAAGTCTCCCAAAAGACAAACTTCAGTCACCATCGCCATAACCTCCCCCTGGTCAAAATTGCTCTACTCCCAGGACCTACGCGAATTAACTCGAAAACAAAATAAGCATTCTTATTCAGGAATTCCACTTGAGAGCGAAAAATTGAGGGGTTGAGGAATTCAGGGATCGTGGGGTCAAACTCCAAGCATTTGATTCCAACGAAAATAATCCAACGATCAGCTCAAATTTTCTCTTCAAAAGTTCTTTTTGGGGGGCGGAAATCTACTGCCCGATATTAGTTGAGCAATTTACCGTACAATCTCACAACGTTTTGCAATTTCCAAATCGCTAATTTCCCCGGTTTTTTTCTGTCTCGACTATTCGGGATAGGCGCTCGCGTGTATTGATGTCAGGGTTTTTCACGACGAGGTCGAACAAATGTCTGAGGACCTTCCCAACCTCCGGTCCAGGCGGAATATCCAAAATCTTGATGATGTCATCCCCACTGAGCGCAAGCTCACGCACATTGGAAGCGGAAAGCCGTTCGAGCTGAACTCTCATTCTGTCTCCAAGCCGTCTTATGCCCTCGATTCTGCTTTGGGTTTCCTCAATGGCCCCCGGATATCCTTCAGAAAGGATCTCGGCTTCGGCAAGCGCAGTGAAATCCTCCAGAAGCGCAGGATTAACCGTGGTGATGAACTGCCTGATCCTAATGTCGCTCCAGGAGATGGCCTCCAGGGGAAGCTGATGCAAAACGAGCGAAGAAACTTCATCGATATTCCTGTTTGACATGTTCCACCACTTCATTATTACCTTGGCGCTACGGGAGCTTTCGCGTCGAAAATCAGAAGGGAGTCCTTCCGGCGCCGCCTCGTCAGTCGGCAAGGCTATCTGGTGAAAAAGGGCGGCGAGCCTCACGCGTGTTCTCTCCGGAGAGTTAACGATACATGAAAGGATATGCTCGTAGATGCCAACACCCGATCCAGTGTGGGCCGGAGTATACGAGCCCTCATCCAGGCAGGGAAGCAGTCTCCCAAAGGCCCCGCTCTTTCTCAGCAGGGCAAAGGCCCCTGACACGTCCCGGGCCAGCAGTATCTTAAGTATCTCGTCCCGAATCCGTTCGCCCGAAACGCTTTCCAGCTTTCCGGAACACTCCCGCATGGCCGCGAAAGTGCCGGCGTCGACCTCAAAGCTGTAAATCGCGCGCATACGGGCAGCCCTAACGATCCTCAGCGGGTCTTCAGAAAACCTGTCCCGTGGATTTCCGACCGCGCGGATCAGTCCTGCCCGCAAATCCTCGCGGCCTCCGTTCGGATCGACTAGAACGCCATCCGGATACGAGAGCGCAAGCGAATTGATCGTAAAATCGCGTCGCCCGAGGTCTTTCAATATTCCGGCCTGTCCCGAAGGCTCGAAGCTGGTCACTTCAATATCACGGGTACTGGTGTGGACCTGAACCGTGCCGTGACGGATTCCCACCGGAATGACCCGTGGAAAAAGAGAGCTGATTTTCCCGGTGCTTGCGCTTGTAGCAAGGTCCCAATCCTTTGGTTCGACCTCGAGAAGGAAGTCCCGCAACGCCCCGCCAACGACCCACACGTCAAATCCAGCTTTGTGGATTTTTTCCATGGCTGCGAGAACATCGCCCGGGACTAAAGAGAGTCCTGGCCTGGCGGACGGCATTGGCATCGGGAGAGAATCCGGGTAGGGTGTCAAAAATTTGTAATGTTTACAAAATTTATACTTTTTCGATCTGCGCTAACTCTGCTCATGGACATTTACATTTTTCCCAACAAGCTTCCGCCTGGTTCCTTAAAATCGGCTTGATCTTTTCGCAATGGCCAATATAATAGAGAAACTTGGAAACTGCCAGTGTCTCGTCGGGTGTTTCCAAGGCGGGCATTATACCACGAACTTTAGAAGGCAGGTTTTTTGCATGGATACGGCACAAGCATACGGCAAGATGCAGGAAGCAAATCGCATAATCGAAGATTTTCCCATCGGGAAATACGCGCTCTATGCGATTCTGTATCTCGCGGAGATCGCGCTCTGTTTTACGATTATTCGCTTTATTTAGGCTGGACTTATTCGTTTCAGATAAGTATATTCGCCAGAACGTGATAAACAATTTTTTCGGAAACTGAAAATGATCGCTCTCTCGTACCTGTTCCTACTACTAGTGCTACTACTTAGTCCGCTACGCCGGACCGGGGGAACTTCCGCCTTTCTCTTCCTATGATGTAGACTGAGACTGACAGACGATTAAAGGCCATGGGTTCTCCCCATGGCCTTTTTGCTTTTTATGGACTTTTTTTATTTTGAACAGCCTTCATTGCATAAGGAGAAAAAGATGAGCAGAAAGATCCATATTTTTGACACCACGCTCAGGGATGGGGAGCAGGTTCCGGGAGCAAAGCTCAATAAGAGGCAAAAAATCGAAATCGCTCAGCAACTTGCGAAACTCAATGTCGACGTGATTGAAGGGGGGTTCCCCTGTTCTTCGCCCGATGACCTCCAGGCGGTCAGAGCAATCTCGCAACAGGTGAAAGGACCGGTGATTGCGGCCCTTGCCCGAGCGGTAAAAGAAGACATTGATATCGCATGGGAGGCAGTCCGCGAGGCGGAACAGCCCCGGGTTCACGTTTTCCTCGGGTCGTCCGACATTCATATAAAGAAGAAGCTGCGGCGCGACCGCGACAGCGCCCTCGTGATGGCTGTAGAGGCTGTCAAATATGCAAAGAGCCTGTGCCAGGATATCGAATTTTCGACCGAAGACGGATCGAGGACGGATTTCGACTTCCTGTGCCGCATTATCGAGGCTACCATTCGGGCCGGTGCTACCGTTATTAACGTTCCTGACACCGTTGGGTACGCTGTGCCCGAAGAGTTCGGCGACCTCATCCGTAGAATCCGTGAGACCGTTCCATCGATTGATCGCGTCCGTCTGAGCGTCCATTGCCATGACGACCTCGGATTGGGGGTCGCCAACAGTATGGCCGCGATTCGCAACGGGGCAGACCAGGTAGAGTGCACGATCAACGGAATCGGCGAGCGGGCCGGAAACGCATCCCTCGAAGAAATAGTTATGGTGCTCAAGACACGGTTTGCCAGTTACCAGGCCACTACAGCCATCGATACCACAGAGATCTACCGTACCAGCCGAATGGTAAGCAGGCTCATGAACATCCCCGTCCAGCCAAACAAAGCCATAGTGGGAAGCAACGCCTTTGCACATTCTTCGGGAGTTCACCAGGACGGCGTTCTCAAAGACAGGACAACATACGAGATCATGATACCCGAGGACGTCGGGATAAAACAGCACTCCATAGTGCTCACTGCCCGCTCCGGAAGAGCCGCCCTCAAACACCGCCTCAGCGAACTCGGTTTCTCGCTCCAACCCGAAATCTTCGAGCGCGTGTACAATCGTTTCATCGATGTCGCCGACCGGAAAAAAGAGATTACCAGCCAGGACCTCCAATCTATTGTCGAGATCGAGATTTCCAAGGTACCGGAGACCTATACGATGCACAGTCTGCAGATCATGAGCGGAACGAAAATGGTCCCGCTCGCTTCCGTAACTCTTAAGAAAGACGGTAAGCTCCATACGGACGCCGCGACCGGAAACGGTCCGGTAGACGCTGCTTTCAACGGGATAGAGCGAATTATCGGAGTTTCGGGAAAGCTTCGCGATTATGACTTGAAGGCAGTTACGATGGGCAGGGACGCCCTTGGTGAAGCTATGGTAAGAGTGCAGATCGGGGAGACTATCTATTCGGGCATAGGGACCAGTCCGGACATTATCGAAGCCAGTGCCCGCGCCTACCTGAATGCATATAATCGATACTTTGCAAACGGCGGTGCGGGAATGATTCAGGGGCCGGCTGCCGATGCCGGTTCGACTGCGGAGATCGTGAAGACTGGCAACGATTGACCCGCGGGCAGGGGCACCTCGGATCACCTCCGATTAGAACCGGCCCTGGACTTGATCCAGTATCCGGAGCAGGGGTGCAGGCCCTCGCGGAGCTGGAAACCGGTCTCCGGATATTGGAAAACTCCAGGCTCCCCGAGGTATCCAGACCCTATGATCTGTAGATTGCACTGACGATTATCAGATCATCCACCTTTTCGAAATAAGCCACTTTGGGGAGCCATTTCTTTGTCTTGGGATGATACCATTTGTACTCCACCCAGCCCTTACCTTCTGAGTTGGCGATATCTACTATTTCTTTTATGAATTTCTTTCCGTCTGAATCCATCAGGTCAATGAAGTCCTCTCCCACGAACTTCTCGTTTATTCCATGGGCCAGCATAGTTCCCTTGGAATTGAGGACATAAACGTACATTTCATCCTGGATGAACATTCCGTTCGGATTTGTAAACTCGGCGAGGGCGATCCTCTTGCCGGAGGCCCTGTAAAAAGATTTTGCGTTGTTCACCCAATCCCTTGCATCATCCTTGGTCCTCAGGCTCATTTTAGTCCTCCTGTAAATGTGGAAGCTGAAAAAAGAACTTTAATTAATAATGGAAAGTGCCGCGAACAGACAGACCTGAACTACGCGCAGCCATGGTCAAACTTGAGCAAAATAGGACAAAACAAATATAGAACAGGCAGTCACATTTTTTCTTGGATATTCAAACATAGACTGGCGAGAGCCCGCCCCAGGGCACACGATTCAACTCGGAACGCTCCGGGGAGTGGAAGCCCGCTGACTTAAACCTGAATAATATCGGTGAGTGCAATAAGTCAATATCTTTCTGACACAAACCGGCCTGGCGTAACCCTTCGATGCGCATTTCTTCATACGCCCGAACCAGGGATAATGAATATTTCTTTTTTTGCAGTGCAATTTAAATCGGCCCAACCCTTATTGAACAAATCCCTAAACACGTTTAGAATGCAAGGCTGGTTAGGTTGCGAGTTCTATCCAGGGTCTCGGGAAGATGAAAACATTCGAAACAGATGCAATCGTTCTTAGCACACGCGACCATGGCGAGTCGGATCGCCTTGTGGCGTTTCACTCCGCCGGATTTGGTACTTTGCGTGGAATTGCCAAGGGCGCCAGGAGGAGCAGGAAAAGGTTTGCAAACGTATTTGAGCCGTGCAGCCTTGTGCGGCTGGAATGTCGGGAGAGGAATTCTTATATTTGGATTGAAGCTTGTGCGTTGGTTGAACCCTATCTTCCCATGCGCACAAACATAGAGAAGTGGGCATATGCAGCCCTTTTTTCCGAAATCATTCTGGAAATGGTCCCTGCAGGGGAGCCACACCCCGGTCCCTTTCTGCTTCACAAAAAGACTCTCGATAGATTGGAGTGCGACAAAGACCCGCTGAATGTGTTATTGTTAGCGTTACTGCGGTTTCAGTTTTTGATGGGGTATATGCCGGCCATGGACGGATGCACGGTTTGCCAGTGCAAGCTGAAAACATCCAAACAATGGTTTTGGCAGGCGGCTCATGGAAAACTGGTTTGCCAGGATCACTTTTGTTCAAATACCAGGTATATTGTCCTGGATATGGGGACTTTGGCGTTAATACAATATTTGAGGATAATCCCTATCGAGAAGATTTGGCGGCTTCGGATGCGCCAGGAGATGAAAGCGCCCCTTTTGAGGGGTCTTCTCGATTGGTTCGGCTATCATACCGGAAAGCAAATCCAGAGCATTAAGGTGCTCGAGCAAATCCTGCCCTCTTGTGGATTTTCCGGGAACTGGCCGATCAACAGAATAAATCGGCACAGCAAAGAGTTTCGAAAACTGATTACTGAACCCGACGCACCGGGAATCTGATGTTTCCGGAGAGGGGAAAAGGCGGTCTTTTATGGACTGGATCAGCCAATTTGAGGGAATCGCTCGCACCTCCCCGTGGCTTGCAATACTTCTTTCCTTTGCAGGAGGCGTTTTGGCAAGTTTTACGCCGTGCACTTACCCCATGATGCCGATAACGGTTGCCTTTATCGGCGGAAAGGCAAATGGCAGTAAGCGCAGAGGCTTTCTGCTTTCGGTTTTTTATGTCCTGGGCTTGTCTATTGTTTATTCAGCCCTTGCCGCCTTTGCCGCCCTTACCGGGCAATTCTTCGGGGCTTTAACTGCCAGCCCGTGGGTTTATCTGATCGTTGGCAACATTTGTCTTTTTTTCGGGCTTGTGATGCTCGAAGCGGTACCCCTTGCGCCGCCTGGATTCCTCAATAACTTGAAGGTAGCAGAGTTTTCAGGACACGATGTTTTTACCAGTATGATACTGGGCGGGGCATCGGCCCTGGTCGTGAGTACCTGCACCACTCCCGTTCTGGGCGTTCTTCTGGCCCTGGTGGCAGCGAGGCACCAGATCGCCCTTGGGGTGGGCATGCTTTTCTCATTTTCATTCGGTCTAGGAGCTCTGGTAATCGTAGTGGGTACGTTCACCGGATTGCTTACATCGCTGCCGCGGTCCGGGAAATGGATGCTTCGGGTCCAGAGGATCTTCGGTATCCTTATGATCCTGGCGGCGGAATATTTCCTTATCAAGACTGGAGAGTTTTTCATATGAGCTTTTTAAAAACCTGTAAAAAGTTCGCATCCCTTTTTGTTTCATCCGTTTTGTTCATAACTGTCCTTATCTGCTTGCCGGCCAACGCAGCCGAGGAGAGCAAAGCGGCCATCGAGCTTCAGAACTTGAAGGGATCCAACGTATCTCTGAGCCAGTTTGAAGGTCAGAAACCGGTACTTCTCTATTTCTGGGCAACATGGTGCCACTACTGCCAGGCTACGCGGCCGGCAGTAATCAAGATGCAAAAAGACAATCCCGACGCTATTGAAGTTCTTGCGATTAATGTCGGCAGCGGGGACTCGCTGGCCAAAGTGCAACGCTACGCCGAAGCCAATCCAGCGCCTTTTACCGTCCTCTACGACCCCGATTCAAAGGTCACGCGTTCTTATAAGGTCGAAGGAATTCCCCATTTCATTTTGCTGGACAAAAGCGGAGCGGTTAAATACAGCGGCAGTCGGCCGCCTTCCGATCCAATGAGTCTTCTCAAGTAGAAACGGAACAGGAAAAGGATCAATGAAGGATGTGCTGACCATAATCATGGCCGGAGGCAAGGGTACGCGGCTGCTGCCCCTGACCGAGGACCGCTCCAAACCCGCCGTCCCATTTGGGGGCATATACCGGTTGATCGATATACCCTTGAGCAACTGCATCAACTCGCAGCTCTATAAGATCCTGATCTTTCCACAGTATAAATCGCAATCCCTGGTGGACCACCTGGATGAAGGCTGGAATATATTTTCGAGCGACCTTGGCCATCATTTGCGAATTGTCGCCCCTCAACAGAGAACCGGAGAGGTATGGTACCGCGGGACAGCCGACTGCGTGCGTCAGAACCTGTATTTAATCGAGCGTGAAATGCCACGCTACGTTCTGATCCTCTCCGGGGATCATGTCTATAAAATGGACTATACCGCATTTCGCGATTATCACGAAAAAGTCGACGCCGACGTGACTGTGGGGCTTTTGGAAGTGGACCGGTCACAGGGCTCCGATTTCGGGATCGCCGAAGTGGATAACAACTTCAGAATCCGCTCATGGGCCGAAAAGCCCAAGGACCCAAAGCCTATTCCAGACGACCCGGAGAGGTGCCTCGCCTCGATGGGTATATATCTGTTCAGGGCCGACCTGCTGGTCGACCTTCTTCACAAGACAGACTATGACGATTTCGGAGCGGATATTATCCCCAGACTTATAGACAAACTAAAAATCTACGCGTACCCCTACAGGCGTCTGAACCGAATTCGCGATTATATCCACCAGACCGATCCCGATGGCGTCAGGAAGCTTGAGTTGGTCGAAGCGACCCGCGACTCCCAATACTGGAGGGATGTCGGTACCCTTGACTCTTACTGGAACGCCAACATGGATTTGACAGGCGTAGAACCCTTCTTCAATCTCTACGGTACCCTTTGGCCTATCAGAACCCGTCAATGCCAGTACCCACCTGCCAAGTTCGTTTTCAACCATCCCGACAGCAGAGTCGGCACGGCGGTTGATTCACTTGTTTCCAGCGGCTGCATAGTAAGCGGAGGGACCGTAAGAAGTTCGGTGCTTTCCTGCGGAGTCATGGTCCGGAGCTGGGCAGAGGTGGACGAATCCGTAATCATGGACAATGTGGAAGTGGGCCGGCACTGCAAAATCAAAAAGGCCATTATAGACAAGCACAACGTTATCCCGCCATATACTGAAATCGGAATAAACCCGCTGGCCGACCGGGAGAAGTTTACCGTAACTCCTCGAGGAATAGTCGTAGTGCCGAAGGGCTATTTCAAGCCGAACTGAATTCCGATTCAAACCACGGATGGGTAGCGCAGCGCGGTGGATGATCACAGATCAGAGAATTCACAGGCAATTGAGTGAGTCTATCAAGCACAAAGATCTACACTGGGAGCGTGTAGCGCACGGATGAACACAGAAGCCAATCTGTGATATTCGTCAAACCCGTGGTTGCCCGCACCTCATCTACGACAAATGACTTCGCCCTGAGGCATTGCGAACCGGGCTGCCCGGGCCATCAATTCCAGGTTCGTTCTAAGGAACTCCTTGATCTCTTCACCGGGCAACGCAGGGCTATAAAAATACCCTTGCACCGCGTCGCATCCATGTTCGCGCACGAATGCAAGCTGGATCTCGGTCTCCACCCCTTCCGCAATGACCTCGAGGTTAAGGCTGTGAGCCATTGCAATAATTGCAGCCGCGATTGCCTCATTGTCCCCGTCGCCAGGAATGTCACGGATGAAGGAACGGTCTATTTTGAGGATATCCAATGGGAAGCGTTTGAGATAGGCGAGTGACGAATAGCCGGTCCCGAAATCGTCGATGGCGACCCGCAGCCCCATCTGTTTGAGTTCGCGCAGGATACTGGAGGACTCCTCCATATTCTTCATAATGGCGCTCTCGGTAAGTTCGATCTCCAGCAAACTGGAATCAAGGCCCGATTCTTTCAGGGCGCGCGTTATCGAAGCAATAAGGCTATAAGGTTTGAACTGAATGCTTGATATGTTGACAGCCATACGGATGGGAGACATCCCCATCTTTTGCAGGGCCTCACTAAAAATGCAGGCGGTATTTAGTACCCATTCACCTATCGGGACGATCAAGCCCGTCTCCTCGGCCAGCGGAATGAAATCTCCCGGTGGGACAAGCCCGATCTCGGGGTGGTTCCAACGAAGCAGTGCTTCCAACCCTACGATCTTTCCCGAATTGATATCTACCTGAGGCTGATAGTAAAGAAGGAACTCCTGGCGGTCCAGCGCCTTCCTGAGTGCGTTCTCGAGCGAGAGTCTCTTGAACGATGAAGCGTTCATCGCCTCAGAGTAAAACTGGTAATTATTCCTGCCCTGCTCTTTTGCGTTGTACATCGCGGCATCGGCATTTTTGAGCAGTGTATCGGGGTCTTCCCCATCCAGCGGGTAGACCGTGATTCCGATACTCCCAGTAATGAATATCTCGTGGCCGGCTATAATCAAGGGTCTTGAGATGGTATCCAGGATGCGTTTTGCGACCTTGGCGGCGTCCTGTATTCGATTTACCTCCGGCAACAGAACCGTAAACTCGTCTCCGCCAAGCCGCGAAACGCATTGCGAATATTGGGCATCCACATTACGGGCAGCTCTATCGCTTTTGCGAAGGCCTTCGTTTATCCGCTCGGCGACGCCCTGGAGCAGCAGATCTCCTACTTTATAGCCGAAGGTGTCGTTTATCCGTTTGAATCTGTCCAGGTCAATAAACAGCGTAGCAACATAACGGCCGTGACGCTGTGCATGAGCAACAGCCAGCCCCAGATGGTCCTTGAAGGAATTTCGGTTGAGCAATCCGGTCAGGATATCGTGATAGGCCAGGCGAATTACGCGCTCTTCGGTTCTTTTTCGCTCCGTGATGTCGCGCACTATCGCCAGGGCCTCATCTTTTCCGCTGCCCACAATTCGCCATTCATAATACCCGGCGTCTTCGTCAACCTGGAGTTCATGTTCGAAAAACCGCATCCCACCATGAGTGAGCGCCATTTCCAGGTTTTGCAGAATCGGCCGGGAAACATCTTCAGTGAATACTTCGATGATTTTCTTAGACAACAGTCCCGCGCGGGAAAAAACCTTGTCGAAACCGCTCGGTTCTTCCACCTCCAGGATACGGCCGTCCCTGGTAATCCGAAGCAAAAGGTCGGGCAGGGCATCTATCAACGCCCGGTTTTTCATCTCGCTTTTCCTGAGATTTTCGCTGACAAGGCTTGAGCGCCACATGTAGCGCAGGCGATGATGAAGGATAGTCCAGTTGATCGGTTTGGTAATAAAGTCGGTGGCGCCGGCATCGTAGGCACGGTTAATCGATTCTATATCGTCCAAACCCGTCATCATCAGCACGGGAATGTGCCGGCCATCCGACAGGTTTCTTATCTCCCTGCAGGCTGTAAAACCGTCCATCCCGGGCATGACTACATCGAGCAGCACCATGCTCGGTTTGAAGCGCTCAAAGGCCTCCAGCGCCTCGATTCCGTTCGAAGCTTGCTCGACCATAAAGCCTGATTCCTCGAGCAGGGCGCCTGCCAGCAGCCGAGCCCCCCTGTCATCATCCACGACAAGGGCAACCGGACACTTATTCCGGCTTAACGAATCATTCACAAAGCCCCCTTTGGATCTCGCTTCTTAGCGCCTCTTTCGCCTTGCCGTATTTCAGCCGAATCTCGGAAATCAGGGAATTGCAGCCGTGGACCGAGTTTCCACGGGCGATATCTTCGACTTGCCTGCACATTTCGGCAAGCGACATCGCCCCCAGATTGGCGCTGGCCGATTTCAGCGCGTGGGCCGCCTGCGCCGCACCGTCCGCATCACCAGCATTTAGCGATTCGACCAGTCTTTCGATCAGGACCGGGGAGTCATTCAAATAAATGCTAATAACCGCGCAAAGCATTTTGGGGCCATTTGGTCCCAGGGACTTAATTTTATCCAGACTCTTTCGATCGAGATAATCCTCATTGACGATTTCAGGTGGTCCCAACTCCTGCCAGGGCACTTCAGTGCCCGCACTTGAATCCAGGGCCGGTTTTTTGTTTGACCACTTCTCCAGCATACTGGAAAGCTCGCTCATAAGGAAAGGCTTGCTCAGATGATCATCCATTCCGGCCTCGAAACACCGCATACGGTCCGCATCCGAGTCGTGCGCCGTCAAGGCCACAATCGTAGTTCGGCTACATCCGCTCTTCTCCCGCTCCCTGATTATCCGGGTCGCTTCAAAGCCATCCATTACGGGCATCTCACAGTCCATAAAGACAACATCGTATGTGCCTGATTTCATGTGATTTATCGCTTCATAGCCATTCGAAGCTACATCAACGCGACAGCCAAAGGTCTCCATCATTGCGCACCCGACTTCGCGGTTCACAGCATTGTCTTCGACAAGAAGCACACAAGAGTTAAGCGCCATCTTTATTTTCCTGCAGAATTATTCGCTCAACATAACTGCCCCTGATCTCTTACGACTTAATCGGAATCCTCTGAAAAATCTTGAATACTTATCATGCATAACCGCAAACCGGTAATCCGTGCAAATAAAGCAAGTGGTTATAATCAATGGATATTTTAATTGCGCAGTCCACACGCAAAAAACTCGGAAAAAACGGCCGCCAGCACTGCCGATTGAAATACATCCCGGAAACTGCCCGCGCGCAATACCACCTCCGGCAATCGTCTATTTTCCTGAATATGTACCCTTTGAACCACCCGAAGGTAATGATAGCAAATGCCGTGTCAAATTTGACGAACATGGAAATTTCAGGGATGAAAAGGCAAAAGAGCTTATCAGAGAACTCTTGACAAGACTTGTCGAATGGACCCGGCTGCTTCGCGCCCTCTGATGATAGGAGCCAACTCGCCTTCAACAGCGCAGGAACAAAAAATGGCAGGGCTAGACGCGCTCCTGCCATCTCTAAAGGCAGACCCATTACTATTGAATCCGGGCCTCCAATAAGGATAGGGAGCCCGGTCTACCGGCAGCAACCCTAGTAGGGGTAGTATCGATATGGGTAAGGATACCCGTAACGGGGGTAATACCCGTAATAAGGGTAGTAATACCCGGCGTAATAGGGGTAGTAATATCCCGCCCAATAAGGGCCCCATCCCCCACCCCCAACCCCCCCCCCCCAC